>Ga0209700_102527_pt1 | contig 36801 bp, 26 predicted proteins | sample SiratroredBW_FD_187528 | JGI IMG/M metagenome (GOLD analysis project Ga0209700, IMG submission 187528) | Root nodule microbial communities of legume samples collected from California, USA - Siratro red BW (SPAdes) (version 2) | ecosystem: Host-associated > Plants > Roots > Nodule | place: USA...
AGTGAGAAAGGAAACAACCTCATATAAGCAGCATCCTTATCCTGATCTTCAAATCCCATGGTGGCTGTCAATTCGTAGAATGTTGACAAATGAGTATATGGATCCTCATGCTCCATTCCAGTGAATTGATTAGCACTAACCAGCATCAGGTGTGCTGGCTTTATTTCAATCACTCTAGCTGTGTTAGGAACAGCTATACTGGAAAAATGTCTAGGCCCTTGCTGCAAAGCATAGTCACCCAACACTCTTCTTGGTGGTGGATCAGCTGGATCAACATAACCATTGGCCCCTTCTGCCATGATTTCACCACTAGTTTTGTCCCTTGACTGACTTTTCTGCTCACGCTTTCTTCTTTGCATCAGCTGTCTCAACGTCTTATTGATATCTGGATCAAATAACAACTGTTCTTCTTTCCTTTGATTTCTCAAACGCATCAACTGCTGTCTAACAAGAGATTACGATCATAAGAAAAATCAGTAATTCACAATGCAATTGATACAAAATTCAATTTCCAATTCTTCACCATTCCCCTGCAACGGTGCCAAAAACTTGTTAAAGATTTTTCCAGCAAGTATACTGGGTCCACAAGTAATATAATGAGTAAGAGAGTATCGTATCCTCAAGGAACGGAAATTGTAGATTGACTCAATATCAATTGTATTATGAACAAAGATTTAACAACAATGATTTGTTGTGGTAACTGAATATAAAAAGTAACTTGAAACGCAATTAGTAATAAAGAGGAAAAATCAATAATAATAACAACCTTGGGATTGAATAATAATATTCTCCATTATCATATACTCTTAACTGAATTCAATATTGTCTTTTTCAATTATCAATCTGCGCAAATAAAAGCCTTTTCAACCTGATTTCTCTAGCATTGAATTTCATAAACTAAATTTTCTAACTTCTATGTCTAGTTATTAAAATAATTTAATTAGCATTAAGATCAGTTGCTATACGCGGACATTACTCTATAATTCATTCCTGAACTTATAAATGTAATGCATTAACGTTTGGTTCTAATTCCAAAAAGTGTTTTTCAGTCACAAAGAGAAATTTAAAGTATGACAATTTAATATAAAACGTTAAACAAAGATAAATTGAATAAAACAATATCAAATAAATATCAAGAGTACATTTGAAGTGGAGAAATTACATTCAACCCCAAGAAGAAGAAAATTAGCTACTCATGGTAGCCATGAAAATACAAGAGAAGAGGAAAAGAAAGATCTTGATCACAACGACTAGGAGAGTGTTCCCACAAATGAGAGATGGTAGGTGATGAATGATCCTTTTCGTTACCTTATCCCTCCTTTTATAATGTTCGCCATTTGAGTTGGTTACTTTGAGCCGTTATCTCATGATTTGCGCTCTAACTGCTGCCCTTGAAAATAGTAACAGCTTTAAGTGGATTTTAGCCTAGGCTATCTCCCTCGCTTCAGCGAAAAGTCACTTACGCTCCTTTTTCTTTAATTTTGCACCCATTCTCTTTCTTCTTTTAGTTTGAACTAATTTTCCACAAAATCCGCTCTTTGCAACATAAAACTAATTAAAAAACGAAATATCAAACAAACCTTAAATTAAAACCAAATTAGTCAAATAAAATCTCAAACTAAAACAGAATTAAAACAAAAATCAACCAAATCTTCCTAAATCTAACCTATAATTAAGAGCTATCACTCGACTTGGAGCGACGGTCGTGGGGCAGTTCTAGGCTGAGAACGGGTATAGGTGGCGGTGTCAATCTCGTCGTAGAAGAGGTAAGTTTTTTTTTCTACATATTCTACAATCCGGACGCAATTAACAAAAATTTTAAACTTCTCGACTGTAGAATCTAGAAGTTTATGGACAATTGTTTTCGGATTGGAATCTACACCTCCAATCCATAAACTTTAAGATTTAGAAAATAGTTTTCAAATTGTAAAATCTATAAAGCTTAATTTTAACAAGAATGGCTCCCAAATGGTAGAATACGGAAGGTTAAATTTTACGAAAACAACTTTTTGATTATACTTTACCTACAATGGGGAAGCCTATACAAAATAGGAAAAGAAAAACTTCTCTTCTTTCCGCCGTTCACCGCCACTCCAATACATCTACCCAATCATATAACAATAAAATAAAACACAAAACAAACAAACATTGTCTTTGCTTGAATGAATAGATGATTCAATTTCAATTAGAGGTGGAGAAGATTTCAATCTTCAAACCGCAGTCACTGTGAACCCACTACGATGCACTACATACAATCACCATGTCAATATATTTAATTTTATGGAAGAACAGTCAACAATGGAGGAAGAAGGAGGCAACACAACAATGACGGCAAGAAAGAACTGTGAAGGAGAAATGTGAAATCATAAGGGGTAAGAATTTGATTTGCAGTGAAGGGTAGTTTTAGATTTTAAATTTTATTTTATAAGTAAATTAATCTTTTTCGGTGTGATATGGAGTTATCGGAAGAAGCTCTCTAGGACTTGTAATTAAGATTGACTTAAGGTTAAAAAACAAGCATTTTAACCTCAAATTTTTTTTAACATCAATATATTGTTATAAAATTAAAAAATATTTAATTTTAAATTTACATTTAAAAATAATTTTTATTTAAAAATTTAAAATATCTTAACTGCGTATTCGATACAATAAATATTATTTAAATAATATTTTGTTGAGACTTTCATATGTAATTGTGTTGACATATATATTTGGAAAAAGACTACATTTCATTCTACATAATCTAAGTTATATAACTTTTTACTACTTAACTATAATATAAAATATATGGTATTTATTTTTATTTCAAGTGTTACATTAGTTGGGAATCATATATAAATATTATGAGATGAAATAATGTGTTCAAGATATTCACAAAGATTATTAACTCATTGAGAGAGATAATGTAAAATTAACTCCAAACATCTTATTTATGTAATTGTGGATTTTATTTTTTATTGATTAAGATAAATTTAGTTTTTTTTTTTAGTAATTGAATGACTCGTCCCTATTGAAAGATGAAGATAAGTTGCAATGAACTTCTTTTTTTCTTAAGTATTTTGTATAAGATGTAGATCTTTAGTTTATTTAAACATACTTACAAATGTTATATAACTTTTAAAATAACTTTTAAATGTTATTTTAAGAAATGACTTTATTTTTATCCCATTCAAATGGTAGAAATAACTTTTAAAAGAATAGAAAAAATGGCATGCAAGGCCATTACCTAGAAACAAATGAATATCTTCACATCATATGACTCAAAGTTGATAGATATAAGAACTACCAAAAATACTATTGAAAATGAAATATAAAATATCACAGTTTGGATCTTACAATTCTAAGTTCAAACTATAATACTATATAAATATTTTGTATTCGTATGACAACCAATGATGCTTTCATTCTTCTCAGAGTAATCAAAGTTGTATAAATAAATAAATAGATATAGACTTTTTTACTCCACTTACACTTTTTTTATTCTTTTTATTTCGCTCACTAGACTTATTTATTCTTTAATTCCTAAATAACATTCATTTATTCTTTTTTTATATATATTTTTATTTTTGTACGGTCAGTACAATTGTGATTAGTAAACTTTTTACGTGTTGTCTTCTTTTTTTTAACCGATACTCAAAATTGTGATTATTAGTTAATTAAAATTAAGATAAAAATAATATAAAAATAATTACATTGAAAATTTAAAAACATAATATAAAGAGAATAAAATGAAATATTTAATAGGTATTTTTAACTAATTAATTATAATAGAAAAATAAATGATAAATTATTTTATTTTATATTTTATAATAAATTTAAATTTGGCAGAATAAATTATATTAAAATAAATTATAATAATTTTACAACTGTATTTTTATATTAAAATTGAAATTAGAAGAAAATATTATAATAAATTATAAATTTGTTATTTAAATTAAAATCTGTATTTTTAGTTTGTTAAGAAAAAATCTAAATAATTAATAACAAAAATAAAATAAAATTTTAGTAAAGATAAAATTTGATTTTGAATAAAGATAGAAATTGACGTACTCACCGTACAGAAAGTAAAAAAAAAGTTAAAAAATAAAGTAAAAACAATACGTAAAGAAATTATTAATAATTATAATTGATGTACTAACCGTACAAAAATTAAAAACAAAATAAACTAGTAGGTAGGTAGGTAGGTAAGCAAGTAGGTAGGCATGTGTGTTGACTGGTAGGTAAACAGTTAGATAAGCAAGGATGTAGGTAGGCAGGTTAGTAGGCATGTAGGTAGAAAGAGAGATAAGTAGACATATAAGTAGCTAGACATGTAGGTAGATAGGTAGGTAGGTAGTTCTAAATGTTTTAAGGGTTTCACCTATTCTTTGTTTGTCTTGTAATATATATGAAAACCATTACAAAATAATCTAAAAATGGTCGAAACATCTTGTTCATTTAATCCATAAACACTATAGGTGTATTAGTCACTCTAAAACATATATCTTCGTATTCGTAAAATGTTCGAGTATTGGTTCCAACTTACAACCGATGTAATATGTATCATTTTTAAAAAAATAATTTTTTAAGATGTAATGGTTTAATAAATCTATAATTAGTATAAGGAAATGAAACAAAAACTTTTGCAATTTTTATGTAAAATAAGTGCCAAAAATCTAAAAAAGAACTCAACAACCCTAAAAAAATTAAAAAGTAATAGTAAATAGTACGATTTTGGAAATTGGGGAAGCCCAACCCCCTTCGAACGTTGGCCATGGCATTCCTTATCTAATTTCGTACAACTTTCATTTTTAACATGTTTCAATCTGAGTTCTATATCAAAAGTTATAACCATTTAAAGGTTTTTTACCCTAATGATGTGTAATGGTTGAGCAAACAATACAACTATGAAAATGGTCATGTATATCCACTTGATCTTTGTTTTATGGATGCACAATATATTGAAAGGTGCAATCAATCTTACTTCATTAATTCACTTGCGATATATTCAACATTTAAACCTATTATAAAAAATAAAGAGATGAACAAAGATGAACAAAAATGAATAAAGGAATATGAGAATGAAGATAAAACCTCAATGATAATGATTTTTAGTGGAATCACATCCCACAAGCCATCACGCTCCTTATCTTGTTTCAACCAACTTTCATTTTTTCAAAGGTCTCAATTCGAGTTCCATATCAAAAGTTAAGACCATTTGAAGTTTTTTCTTTCTAATATTGTATAATGTGCGAAAGATCAAACATCTGAACCTCATGTAGGCAGGTAAGTAAGATGGTAGTTAGAAAAGTAGGGGAGAGGTAAGTAGGGAGGGAGGTAGGTAGATAAATAGATAGGTAGGTAGGTAGACAAATAGACAGGTAAGTAGGTACAGACAAGTAGGTAGTTCCACATGTTCTAAGGTGTTCCACATTGGAATATATAAAAATATTGTCTATGAAAACCACTACAAAATAATCTAATGGTCAAAAGATCCTATTCATGTAATCCAAAAACATGAAGAAGATTTGTTTGAAAAAAGGAATTGGGTTATTCTATTTTGTTCTCTCACGTAATATAGGATTTTTTTATTGATTTAGTTCATTTGTTTCAATTTGGTTTTATTATTTGATTTCATGCCTTTTCCTTTTCTATCTATAATTTAGGGTTTGGTGTTCTCTAATTTTCTTTTCTAAGAATAATTAACACATGAAGAAGAAATGTGTTGTGAACAATTTGAATGCATATGGGACGTTCCCCTTACTAGAATGATTCTTCAAGTATAAGTTTTTTTTTATTATTATTTACAATTTCAATTATAACGTTTAATCAAGTATAAAATTTAAAAAATATTATAAATGTGAAATAAAATACAATAAAAATCAATTTGAAAATATCGTCTAAAGTCTTTTTAATATTTAGCAACATTCAAAATTGAATAAATATAGAATAAAATCTAATTTGAATATGTTGTCTAGAGGGTAAAATATTTTAAGATTTAGCAACATTGAAGAAAAGTGTAGCCTCAAACTTAGTTAAACATAGAAAATAGGTAAATGAGTGTGTCTAAACAATAGGCAATATTCTGTAGAATGTTGTCTAAATAATGTCAACATTTTAAAAAATGTTGTCTAAAATACGCAACATTTCAAAAAGCATTGTCTTACTAAAATCATTGCCTAAAATTTGTCCAGAAAGTGTTGCCTAATATAGAGAAAAATGATTGCCTATAGTCTACAGCAATCCACACATACTCAACGCCTAGAAAACCGTTTTCAGAGTGTTACCTAAAGTTTAGGTTGGTTTTTTAGCTTTAAACAACACTTTTTGGGTTGTTTCTTGAAGTCAAAATAGTGTAGTGAAAGAGGAATATTATTAATATATTATTAATATTATTAATATATTATTATTAATATTATTATTATAAATATTATCATTAGTATTATTATTATTATTATTACAAGTATGTATTACAACTAATCATTGACCAATTGGCCATCGACTACATCCTTATCTAAATCAAACTTGTTAACGTCCAAAGAAGAGAAAAAATGCGCAATTTGGTGCATTGCCTTCTTGAAACCCTCTTCCTACCCTCAAAGCAAGCTTTTTGATGCTCAACCTTTTCAGTTGTTAGCTCGCCAACCTCCTCCTGAAAAGACAACAACTTGGATTTGGATTCCTTCAGTTGGCCCTTGAAAACTTCAAAGTTATCCTTAACCTCCTTCAACTTAATCTCAAAAATTGCCAACTTATCCTTTAATAGTTAGACCATGGCCTCGAGCATTTTGCTTCTACTTTTATCTTGAGAAATCTATAGGGCATGAGTAGTAAGAGAACGACCTTTCTCTGCCTTTTGCTTGAGAACGTCTTGTACTTGCTATTTCAGGCGATGATTAGTGATGAGCAGGCCCGAGTGATCGCACTCCTTTGAAGTGATGGATGATGGACATACATCTAACCAACATCACCTCGACGAAATCAAAGCACCCTTTGGGGATGGATAATAGATGTCAACAACTCGACCTCATATGGCGTTGTGAAGCCCCTAACACCTCGGATGTGGTTGTCTCTCAGTTTGATGTACCAATACGAATTGGAGTGGCATCTCTGGTCGTGAGATGATCAACTCTGGTAATTAGATACTCCTTGACATGAGAAACTATCCTATGAAGTGTAGGTCGTCTTGACCCGGGCATTAAGATCAGGCAAGGCGTTCCCCGTGAAGTTTGACTCATTAAAGTAGGTGTTGGCAAGATTTGGCGGAGGCACGGGTGCACTTTGACTCTGAGCGATAGAAGAAACTTGTTTTAAAGGCATAACTTGAAGAGGGGCTTCATCTACAACAAGGTTGTCCAGTGGAATGATCGACAGAGCTGGCGAGGATGAGCTCTCCCCTATTTTCATCTTTTTGGTAGGGTTCTAGAAGTTGGTAGTCAAATCTTGCTTTGTACTCGGAGCTCTGACTTCAACACACAACTTCTTGTAATAAAAAAAACTCTTACCCATGATTTCTACTCAGCAAACAAACAAGAATGTGTCAGGAAACTAACAATCAATATAACATACAAATGCATACAAGATCAGCCTTACTCGCAAATAGAACAGCAAGGTCCTTGTCAAGAGGAACACTAAGGAGCACTTTGTTGCTTATTGGACGTGAAAGACACCTTATTATTTCTACATCTAATCTCTCCTCGATGATAAGGAGGTACTTGGTTTTAGATTTGAACTTAGTAGGGATTTTCCAATACGAAGGAAACCTTAGGTAGAAATTGTGAAAAAAAATGAAGGAGTATTTCTACTTGTCTCCATGTCATACTGAGCACCATTGAATGATACCCAATCAATGAGTTTACCATGCATAAACTGATAAAAAATATGTAAACTTATTCATAGTAAAATCTATCTCTAGTTGTTGACAAAATATTTGAAAAGCTTTCATAAAAGTCCTACTGCTTGGATGAAGTTGCCTTGGTACTTGTTCATATAAGTCAACATTTAAGCCTCAACTGTGAAAAGAGGAAAAGTAACATGTAGTTCTTTACAGAGGTATTCATACACAAAAGTGAAGTCCTCAAAATTGAGTTTGATTGTCATATAGACTTTGTCGTACTACAAACCTTGGCTGAGATATACTCAGCCATAGATACATGGCAAATATTGTAAGTGGCAACAAACTCTTCTACCCTCCATTTTTTCGTGAACTCAGATGCATAGGTGGCTATCTCATCATCCACCAGGGTTGTTTATAATAGGGTACTTGCCTTTTTAGTCTTTTTGGATGTTTAGGGTACCTCTTCGACGGAAGCTTTTCTCTTTCTCGACGGTTTGGTGGTGGTAGGCTCTGGTACGATGGCACAGGCGGAGCAGCGACAATCGCAATAGGAGAGGGTGGAATGATTTTCTTTACCTCAGTCTTCACCAAAAAGTAATTGGGTGTGACTCGAGGAGATATTTTCCCTAATGAGAATAATCTATCTACTTACTAAGGGACTATCCGAATAATAATGCTAGGTTTATACAAAATTGATCTAGCTTAATCATAATCGTTCCTTCTTAACACCATTAATAGAGAATACTTAGATTTTAAAGTTCAGTTATCCAACTTTTTCAAACTTCCATTCAATGATAATAATATCATCACTTCAAGCTGAACCTATGAATAAACTCACACTCTAAAAAAGTATTCACTTAACACTTTCATTATCTATTCTCTACATACTTAACATATTCATTTTCTAAGTTGTTACTTATTTAATCTTCTCAAAGTGAATTCCATTATTAATTATCCACTCCTCATTCTAAAAAAGACTGACCGTACTCATCTCGTGAGGTTTGCGTTTTTGAAATTCTTAAGTAAAGAAATAATCTCATGAAAGTGTTCTGGGAGTGGGAGAAACACCGTGAAAGATGTATTACATCATTGGATTTTGTTATTTTTAATCAATGGCTGAGATTTATGTTATTTTATTATTTTCTCTTTCTTTTCTGATTTTCCAAAACTACCCCTTGTCTCTTCTCCCGTCCTTCCTTCTCTATTGCGAAATTGTCACACAATTCTCCCTCCTTCTATCTCAGTTGTTGCTGCTGGGCAACCACCACCTCCCGGAGAAACCACCTTGCACAATATATAATTAGCGGAATAAGCTTTCGGGAATGAATGAACTGTGGAAGAGCAAAATAATCACGAGTTTGTAGTTAGAAAACTGTACAACCTTCTTCTCATATCTTTTAATTGTTCCACCTTTTTCTTAATCTTAAATCAATTGAGGTTTTAGAAGTATTAAAATTGGTTCGGGTATATGCATAAGCTTACAAATTGGAACCAAAACGTGAAGACAAATATTAAATAAGTGTATCTCTTTTTTAATAAATCAAACACACCATGGAAAACCACTAAATGCATTTCCCTACAATTTTGTAATAATTATTTGGATTATTGCGATTCTAATGGAATCTAACATTACATTTGAGCCTATATACAAACTTGCATTTTAGATTAATGGTTTTCCACTTTTCCTTTAACCAGTTGAAATGTTATGTGGTACATTCCACTCCTCAATTCTCGTACCGTGTACTTTGTGGTGCAAAGAGAGGGTTTGAACTTTGAATAGTGTTTGGTTTGTCAATATTATTCTTACATTCCACAGATGAGGCACTATTGGAGACCAAGAACTGAGAGCAGCATGTGAACAGAGTGAAGAAGGGGGACCATGCATGTTGAAAAATGATGATGATTGGTCATATATCTCGAGCAAAATTTGAGTTTGGATTGTTGTCTTACTCTCTTTGCTTTGTACATGGCTGTTTTCATTGTCTTCTTCCAGATGGGGTTCCTCTAATGCATGTAAGGACAATGGAAGATACACTTGTGGCCAGCCACTGCAAGCACATGGCTCAGCAAGGAGTTTGGCCAATCAAAAACCCTGTCATTTTGCTGCAAAATTCATTGGAACCCAATGGGATGGAGCTTAAAGATGAGAAGGAATAAATGTACCAAAATATGCTATTGTTGGCAGTGGGGGAGGATTTCAAGGACAAAACTTTTGTTCATTGGTGAATCCTCCTAGTCATGTGATATTATATTCATCTCAAAGAATGATTCATAATTAGTTAATCTATACATTCTATAGTTGTAGGAGAATTACATAGTAAAATGTGAATCATATAAAATTTTGTAATTTTCAATACAAATATAAATAATAACAAAAAGTGTATTGCTAACATTTCTTTTATTATACAAACCTATTATCATTCTTCCATTGAAAGAAGAAAATGGCATCATAATATATTGGTACTAGGCTAATTTTGTTGCTCTAATAGATGGATGATTCACCTAATGGGGGAAAAATAGTCTCCATCAACCGGCTATATAGACACCGTTTGAAGAAAAATTGCTTTGTCTTTATATATATGGGAAATTAGCATTACATTAGATGCCAAGATTTATCAATGGTACCAAAGGCCATATGCAGAGAGCCAAAACATCAATGTTTAGATGACGTGGGACTTGACCTGTGTTCCAGCGATGCATGTTTCTTTTCGGCCTGAGAGTAGCTGACATTTGGAATCTAAGTGGCCCAAAAACTTACTCAGCTTTGCATAGTTTCTTGAGTATGGTTTCTTACCATATTCATTTATTCTTAAAACTAATTGTTGGAAAATTTAAAGAAGAAAAAAAACATGGCAGTTAGAGTTTAAGTGTGACTTGAAGTGTTATATTATATAAAAATAGAACAAATACAGTTAAAAAAACTTGAGAAGCTAGTGTCCTTAATATTTTGAGTTGCTTGTGATGTCATTGTGTAGTGTCATATTCTCTTTGGAATTGGGTTGTGAACTATTGTGAATACGTGCTTGCTTATGTGTGTATGGCATGGATTTAGTTTTGAAGTTACTATAAGCTTAGGAAAACAGTTCTCCCTTAGGGAGGTTCCTGCTATGAGTGATCACAAGACATCCACATGTTTGTCTGCTATTCTTGCAGGAAACTATATTTTTATGCTAAGAGATTCCTTTTTCCTTATAGAGAGGGTTTTGAGAGGGGGAGTGGGGGGGTTGGTGTTTACTTTACTCTGTCACAGCCTCGAGCATGGAGGTGCACATGCACAAGTACGCAAAAGATAAGTTTGTAATCCATGCAAAATGCTTAACAAAGTGCCCCCCTTTTCCTCATCTATTTTTTTGTCTTCTTTCCTTTTCCTTTCGTGGGGTGATGTTAGAAGACATTGACATAAGGACACTCTTGTAATCTTGGAACAAAAGGATAATAGCATGATATGAGCACCCAAGACTATTTTACTGTTTTCCCCGTGTTAGTTGTTTCTTTCTTTGGCTGAACAAACTTTTCAGGTTGTGAGATCATAAGCTATCATAAAATGAAACAATTAGACTTTTGGTAGAAACATTGCCACTCAAACTAATCATCTATTCAAACTCAAGGGTGGTGGTTACAATCACGCGTATATGAAAGAGAATGAACAATTGAACACACGGAATTCAACAATGAGCTTTGCTTTTCATTGTTTTTATTGCAAGCTGCTTTTGGAGATGATTGCTACTAGCTCATTGGCAGTCCACGTAACTAGAGAGAGATTCTCAAGATGTTTGATTGAGTCTTTATCCATTGATGGCAGGAAAGGGACACATCCTGCAAGAAGTTTGCCAAAAGAAAGGACAAATGAAAAAAGAAGAGTTAAACAAGGATGTAAAATTCCAATTAGAATCTTATTAATTTAAAATACTATATTCTGAAGTTCCCCTTTTTGTCCTGATGCTAAATCTAAAAGTTTGAGAGCAAAACTGAAGCAACTTAGTTTGAGATAATTCTGAATATGGCAAAGGTTTCATAGTTCATACCTGAATTTTTTACAAGGCATAGCAATGAATATGAAGCCAACACTCTTGCCTCAACATCCTTATCATAATTCAAGGATTTTAGCAGCAGTGGCGTGAGGATTGAGAATGCAATTGGTGGGAACTCTCTATCATCAACTAAGTGAAGGTAGCTACTCATCCAAGAAATTGTTACAAGGCTAGCTCGTGCTAAACTCGGGACTCCATTGATTGAAGAATCTGAAAGTGCCTTTAGTAAATTCTTGTTTCCAGTTTCGAACAAGACACATGCAGCTGTTCTTCGCCATGTTTCAGCTTCATTTTCCTCTTCATTCTAATCAACAACATGCAACCAATCAATAACTTGAATAGCAAGGATATGAAACTTGACAATTGCAATAATTATAATCCAATGACTACCTTGTGAGCTGAATCATAAACAACAATTTCCTTGCCATAAGAGGAATCTTCTATGCAATTTTCTTGAAAGCCAGCTTGGTGTAGGAATGTTCTCTCCATTAATGATTCTCCTGTATAAGAAAAGTGTCCTCCTGCTAACAAGAGCAAAGCTCTTGCTGATTGTTCTTGTATTATAGCATTACATACTTGACAATTTAAAGCAACCACAATTGCCTCAATTGCTTCTGCTCTATAAAAGCTATCTTTGAAAGGATCTTCCTGCAAAACAACTGCTTTTCCATTTATGAACTCTTCAAGAAACTAAATTTGATATATTACGGACTAATAGACGGTTAAACACTCTTAAGTGTTTGATTTTGGAAACAATTGGTTATAGAATAACTTGAAAAATTATTCGCTGAAATGTTTTTCTCCAAACAATAGGTTAATTTTTCCATACAAGGATTATTAGGCTGAAAGAATTACCATAATATCAAGCATCAATAATATTACTGCAACCAGAGGACGTTCTTCAGGTTGAGCCCTCTGAAGGTAGGTGAACAGAATGTGCATTGTGTTTAGGCCACCCCAACCATCTTTAAGTCCCCTTAAGAAATTTAAAATCTTGGTGGTTCTGAAAATTTCAAAAGACTCATGTCAGCACTTTCTGGTAAAAGAAAGTAAGGAAACAAAAAGAAGGATAAAAGGAAACAATAAAAAAGATATATCCGAAAAAGTTAGGTAATGAAAAACATGCCTATCAAGATACAGTAACTCAGCTAGCACAGTAAAGGCACATCCACTGCAATTTTTACCATTGCCGAGAACAATGAGTTCTAGTAAAGAACTCTTCTTTAGATTGTCAGACAGAAAACTCCGGCAGCTTCCTTCAGCATGAATGCAACTATAAATAATCAAAGCAGCTTTGTTTCTCTGGTGAACCTCTCCTTCTTCAATTCTTTTAGTAAGGAAGGTCAATCCCCCAAGAGAAACAACCTGCCTAGCATTCTCTAAATTCTTATCTTCATCAAAACCAGTAAGAAGTTGGTCTATAAAGTAAATTGCAGCCTCTTGAGGACAACATTGTACTGTGAAGAGGGTTAGAACTTTGTCCCCAAATTCTAACACTCGAAGTACAAGTGGCACCCATTCTGGTGATAACATCTGTTTTGCTTGTGGCTTTAACAGATAAAGCAGAACGGCAGCTTTTAGGAACAGGCCAGTCCTGCTTAAAAGTCTCACAAAGATATCTAGTTGTGGATCCCAACTCAGTATAATTTCTCTAATTGCATCACTCCTCCTTACTAGTTCTGCTAAAACTGATATACCCAATTCTAGAATTTCATCTATACTTGAGGCAAACAGTACCTCCAGGATAGCTTCAATTACACTAGATTGTGACACTGCTTCTTCAATTAGAGGGTCAACATGTGAGTTCAACCAAGCCTTGGCAATCACACGAATTGCAAATTCACATTCACTGAGAATATCTGATGAACATATAGTTGTAATAGCTCGAACAAATTCGCTTGAAAGAACAGTTGTTTCATTTCTAAATGAAGTGTTGCAAGATGTGTAGTTGCTGTTCACCAAGCTTTCTGCTTGCATACTCCTGCAAGAAAAGCATTTAAAATAGTCCAATCTCTGTGACTCTGGCTTTAATTCAGCATAACTGCTGTCAATTGACCTTGAAGATTTTCTAAGGAATACTGTGTCTTGTTTCTGTCAAAGGTGAGAAATAATAAGACATTATATGTTTCAAATGCATTCTATATTTTCAATCTGCTATTCAGTGAAGACACTTAAACTTACCTGAAGTGAACTCTGGTTGTATTCTTCTCCATACAAATTTTCATCATTCCGAGAGCCCCATCTAATTGTCAGCAATCCACTTTGATCAGCCAGGGTGGTAGATTTCAGCTCTAGTTTGGGGCCAAATACTTCCTTGTATCTATTGCAAGTAACCAAAACAAAGACAACTCATAACTACCGTATACCTGATTTGTTTCTTGTGAAAACATAACTAGAACGAACGAACCAGTGAATGCAAAATATCCATGCCACTTACAAGTTTGTGTTGATTGATGAATGCAAAACAAAAGAATCTGAAGACAGTTTTCTTGATAATCCGCGACTTGGTCTTGATGGCAATGGAACAACAGGAAGAGAAGGCTCATTGCCCCCAACTTTAAGCCACTGCTTGTAATACAAAGCAAACAAAGCAGTTCCTGTATCCATTTTTCTCCCATACACTTTGCTCAAACTCCTCATTGTCTTCTCCTTCGAATCCTGACATTCACTCGAAGCCGAAAGTGCATCGAGTTCCTCAGCATACCAAATTTTAAGATGGAGAAGATGAGGAAGGAACACGTGCTCCCAAAGGTCAGGAAGCAAGTAAGTCCTAGCCAAAAATGGAGAATCACAAAACACTTGCAGCAGGTGCCTGGCACAAATCCTGTTGTTCTTCTGAAGCTTGTAAACGATTGCCAAGTAGAGCTGAGCACAAGCAGAGATATGGGAATTGGGTATTCCACAAGTTGAACCAGCTTCCCTTGACGTTTTACTTTTACTGTTCAATGAAGCAACTATGGTCAAAAGCTCAATGGAATTCCTTAAGCTTTCCACCTTCATCTCTTTCCTTGTTCTCCCTTGATCCTGCACCAACCTGTCAATATTCTCCATGCCTAGTTTCATGTTCACCAGAACCTCATCTTCTGACCCAGAACCGTTTCTCCTTCTGATCAAGTAAGAACTACACTTGTCTCTGACTATTTTCCTGAAATGATCATCTTTCACATATCTTCCAATGTAGCCACTGAGGACAGAAACCACCGCCCTGGTGGCTACTTCATTCATGGGAGGTCCCACTGTTCTTGAACCCGGTGACAGCAATGACATGGAATTCTTCCAAATTTCAGAAACTGAACCAACCCTTTGAGAGTTGGAGTGAAAAGACCAAGACCCATTTCGTATCGTGGACTTGTCGTTGTTGTTGTTGGAGCAATCAAGGCTTTTTCGATCGTTGCAAATGTGTAGAGGGAGTGAGTTTATTCTTATCTCTGGTGTTTGTGGTGAGAGTTTGACTTTTGGCTTCAAAGGGTTGTGGCTTGGAGTTGTTTGGTAGAAGCCTTCTTCTGTTAGAAGCTCTCTCAGAGAAGTCATCTCCAATGGCAATGGTAGAAAGAAAGACAAATTTGAGCTTTCAGTGAAACCACTTTCTTAGAATTCAGAGCCAACACTACAAATCATTGTTTGTTGAGAAGAGAGAGACACCCATAGTTGAAAAAGAAAAAAGGAAGAAGAGAGAGAACAATAATACAAATCAGTTAAAAAATATATTTTTTAAGAAAAAAGAGAGATAATTTCATTTATATTTTAATTATTTATTATTATAATAAAGAAAATAAGTAAAAAATATATATTTGATCGATTATATATGTTTCACGGTACTTTCATTAAAAGAATGTATTAACCTGCAAATATAATTTTTTCCCAAATAAACCATTTTTTAAATTACACAAATATACCTTCCAAATTTCAAAAAGACTTGTTTACTATTTATAAGTTAGAATTGGATTTATGAGTACAGAGAAACTTATAGCAACCACTGTTCATGGAAGACCATTGTTCATAGGTAAGAACTCGGTTCCCCAAATGCTGAATTGTCTAACATGTAAAGAGTAAACTCGTCTATTTGTATAAATAAAATTTAAGAAAGTTTAATTTAAAAAAAATTATTTGGGGAAATATCTGCAAACATAATCTATTATGTTGTTATACATTACATTTATATTACTTGTTCGAATTTTTTTTTCAAAAAAAAAAGTGCATAATAATATACATAAATTTTTTGCATTTCTTTGTATTCAAAACACTCTTCTGCTTTCATTTCTTTTCGCTTTGATACTCCCCTCTTTTCTGTGCAATTCAAAAAAAAAAAAAAAAAAAAAATAGAGAAGGAAGAGAAGACAGCTAGGTACACGAGTGGAGACAGCAGGGACTTAGGAAAAGGAATGAAGACAACAAAAGTGTTGGGCTAATCAATCAATCATGGATAGTGAAACTTTCAAGGTCTTTTAACTCCAAAGTTCGGAAGTTACTAAGTTGTAACATTCTACACAAGCCAAAACAATTTTTCTTTTCAATATAACTATGTATAAAAAACTATAGTTCAAACTATTAAATAGTTATATAGCTGCATAAAAATTTATGTATATCATTTTAATGATAAATATTCATCTTTAATTTTATTTATTTACTGTTTTCATTTTCCTAATAATATAGTAACTTTTTAATATTGTGTTTATGTAATATCTTAAAAATAATTTTAGAATTGATACATATTAGAATTTAGAATGTATTTTTAAATATATATATATATATATATATATATATATATATATATATATATATATATAGAATATATATATATATATATATATATATATATATATATATATATATATATATATATATATATATTTAGATAGCATATAAATATATTTTTTAAGAGGTAAGTTTATATAGACAGGAAGACGATATTCAGGTTTTATCTTATAAAAATCATTATCTATTTAAAACTATTTATTTCTTTAGAATTATTTTCTTTTGACATTTTCTGTTTTCTTTTTAGATTTCTAACATCAACTGTCATGAGATTGATGATCTGATGTGGTGACAATTAGAGTAAGTCTGTCCTATCATAATTTTAGATTGAGATTTTGTGATACAGGTTAGACTATCTCTGAAATCTCTAGGTTTTTGAACTCTCTGTGAATAAATGTAAAGAAAATTAGTTTGAATGTTTTTAATAGATATTGTAATTATTTCTTTTATTAAGTATGAATTGGATGAATTTGAAATGGATGAATTTGAATTGAATTAATGTTTATATATGGTATAATTAATGCTTGTGAATAATATGGAATGATAGTTGAAACATAGTATCTTCATGAAGTGATAGTTTAGAAATTTGATTAATAAAGAAGTATCTTAACTCTACTGGTACATTATTGGAATCCTATAAATGAAAATTAAATTATCAGGTGATGTGAGAGTCAAAGAAGGTTTATATAGTAACGTCCTCCGAGGTTTGAAATATAAGTTGATCAGAATAAGACATATAGATTAATTATATGCATAAGGAAATTGTATCTGAGGTTTGATATAGGAATTATAAGAACATATGGAATGGAATGGTAGTATAACAGGTGCATATCTCTGAGTCTAATTTAATGCATGAGTATTCAGAAGTAGAGTCAAATACTATGTATGGTGATTGGGTGATTGGTATAATGCTGAAATGAGAAAAAAAATGAATTACAGTTATTATGTATATTTTGTTTCTCATCATGAATACCCATGTCTTTTACAACATTGTTGGGAAGATCTTCTTGTGCCACTTTCCATAAACACAATGCACACAAAACAACAAAGTCTCCACCCTTTGGCTTTGGACAAAATGCCTAACCCTCTAGTTGACATGTGTCCTAGACACATGTGTCAAATTACTACACTAGGTGAGACACTACAACATTGAGAAAAATACAACCCCATACACTTTAACAAATGATCCATGAATAAACTACAAATTGTTTTCCTTAGAGTCATGCATCAACACAACACCTTTTCCCTTGTTTTGCATCACTCCGCCCTTCACAGTGAATCCAACTGTTTTATAAAAAAAAACATCATTTCCCATTAGAATGTTGTCATTGTCTAACTCCTCAAACGTGACAAAGTAATCCCTCTTGGGATTCGTGTGAAAGAAACATCTAGAACACTAACTTTTGCTGGAAAATTGAGAGGGGAAACATTAGGGATATCAAATAAAAATGAGACAAAGTCGAACCCACACTAGGGAATGACACCACCTTCAACCTAAAACCTTAAGGCATTGGGTTTGTGGGTCTTTTCTCTTATATATTACTCAATTTTCTCATTTCTACTCAATGTGAGACTTAGACTCACACTTGGATACCTAACAATGAAACCTCCGTCATGAAAACTTTCGATACAAGAATCAAACTATACTCATTCGAGCTGATAAGCATCAGAAACCATCAGTTTTGATACTACTTACTGAGAAAATCGAGGGGGGAACATCAGGAGATTAAATAAGAATGAGACAAAAGTCGAACTCATACAAGACCACTTCAATCCAAAATCTTTAAGACATTGAGTTTGTAGATTTTCTTTCTGTATATATTATTTAACTTTTTCATTTCTATTTAATGTAAGACTTAGACTTATAATTAGATATCTAACAATTTTATCATAAAGAGTTTCTTAACTTCAACCATAATGCTTCAATAATTCTCTTCTCAACAACATGATATAGTATTTCATCTAACAACCGTAGAAGAATCAACAAATGAGCTTTTTGCTCTATTCGCTCTAGCATACACCTCTATATGTTTGACGTATTACTAGATGAGGGTGTCCACCTCCTTAATTCTTAAACAAGACTCTCGTCTTAATTATCTAGTGAAACTATTTTTCACAAATATTGATTAGTAACATTGTGCTGTAGAACCTAAAAATGCAACATTCGTTACGAATCACACCTATTAAATTAACACGCAACTCACAAAGCAAGAAGAAAGATAAATTACATATCATATCATTATATGATGCAAAATTTTAATTAAAGCTCTTACATAAAATACTTACAAGATAATTAAAAAGTTAGTTGGAAACACTTTAAGAAATTCTAACAACTATATAAATCAATTAAAAAAAAATACAACCGTTAATACATCAACTGACAAAACAACAACCGGAACACGATCTAACAGAATACATAAAAAAAAAAAAATATGTGTTTTATATCAGACAATTTAAACTATTATACTCTAAATAACCTTATCCTCTAAAGTAGTTAAATACGTTAAGATTCTACAACAATTTATATATATATAATGTCTCCAGATGAAGTTGCAGAATTGATGGCATATTAATTGGAAGGTGTCTTGACGTTAGGAGTAGGGATGTCTTTCTACAGGAGGATTCTTACCTTTGATTTGAAAAAAAAAAAAAAAGGACAAATATTAGTAATTGAAAATAAAATATTACAAATATTACTTTTAAATAATTTAAATACATCAAATAAAATGCATTTAACGCATCCTTTTATAGGTTAAAACTTACTAGAAATTGAGCTTGCTCAGATAAATTGATCTAAAAGTACTTGTAATAAAAAAATTAAAACTAAAATTTGAAAAAATACATTTAAATAAACTAATTTTATGTTGCATGTGTGAGAAGTGGTTCTGGGAATTCGAGACCTTATCCCTCACTGAACCCGGTTCATTCCCTTTCCTCTTTAGATACTTCACTTCCCACAATATCATCCCACAAGTTCAGATATTTTTCAACTTCTTCCATGTTTCATCTTCATGCTTTTTATTTTCATTTTTAGTTTTGATTTTGCTCCACCACCACCGTGTCAGAACTCAGAACTCAGACACAATCTTCTTACCTCTTTCTCTTCCACCACAAAACCTCACAATCTCTTCCTATACTTTGACACATGGAGTTACCGTTACGGACCGTAATTCTCCATTCCTCTTCTTCGCTTCAACCGAGATTCCACACTCACAAACCCACTCCAGATTTATTCATTGCATATTCACTTCGTCTTCCAAGCTCCATTTTTGCTTCCAAAGGTCAGTCTCTACTTTTCAACTCCATTTTTCGGCACCCCAGCACTTTTTTTTTTCTTTGTTTTCTGCGTTATATGTTATACAGTGTTGTTGGGATAGAACTTAGAAGGTAAAATCAGCATACGGAGTTCGTTTTTTAGATTATCTTCTGTGCCGTCACTTGTTTGTTCCTCTTAACAAACAAAGCAAAGGGGAAGACCCAGATTGATTTTTGTTTATTTAGACGGTTTTGATGTGATTAAAGACTCAATAAATTGTAGCTTTTCCCTGTTGAGATGTGTTGATAACTTTAAATGTTGTGTTTTTTAAACTCTATTTTTGATTTCTTAGCTTTTATTCAATGAAAAAAATGAACCAAAGATCACTGGAGAAGGATTGAGTCCAAACGATGGGAGGAAACATTCCAAATACAAAGGTGTTGTACTCCGTGAACACCATGGCAAGCGTGGAAATGAGCAGCATTATTTGCTCTCTAAGGCAATAGTTGGCAAAACTGCTTTAAATATTGAGTGGCCAAATATTTAGAGGAATCAAAATTATTCTTAAACCTAATTTTTAATAAGTCAAAGTATTCATTTGGTCCCTGTAATGGTTTACATTTCAAGTTTTAGTCCTTGTATGAGAAAATGGTAAATTTTAGCTCCTGTAGATTTTTTTTGCAACGGTTTATCTCGGCAAAAAAAAATTTGTAGCTTGTAACTTCTTTGATATTAACACCAGGAACCAAAGCTTAGCTTTCATCCATATTTAGGAACTAAAGTTATGAGGACTAAATAAATAGTCTACCCTTTTTAATATAATAAGTAGCGAGTCTTGAAAGTTGTAACCCACTGTGATAGTGTATTTACAACATAATTGTATTTATCTCACTTGAATTGATGGTTTCACGAGAGGATCCTAATTCCTTTTGTGCTAATTATGCTAACTTGTTCCTTGATCTAGCAGATCAGCAGCATTACTTTCCAGCCACTGCACGTGACACAAGGGCAGTGCTGAATCCCATCAGTAAAGGGTTTTCATGTACTGGTGCCTCTTGTGGTGATAGTTCTTGTGATGATGATGGCAAGAGATTCTTGGATAACTATGAAACGATCTTTAGAGATTGTGACAAGCTAATTGAGTCTTTCATGCTGCATGAAACCGATTGGAGAAAGTTTATAATTTTAAACAAGAAGTGGAGCAATGTTAGGCCCCATTTCTTTAGACACTGTCAGGATAAAGCAGATGCCGTAGACAATCCAGTGCTGAAGAACAAACTGCTTTGGCTTGGGAAGAAGCTTAAAGAGGTCTTTCATTGCTTATTTGATATTGAAAATTATACCCATCACGCTGTCATCATGATATTGGTGACTAATTAAAATCATTCTGGCATAGTTCTATCTAACCTTTTGCCCCACCCCTATAACAAAGAAACCCATTAATGGAAACTTTTTATATCTAAATATTATACCACTCCTGTAAGTTGTTATTTATGGCATTCATACATTTATTCAATACTCCTCTTCTTCAGATAGATGAAGAGTTGCAGAGACACAATGAACTTATCCTAATGATCAAAGAGAATCCATCTGAAATTAGTGAAATTGTTTCAAGGAGTCGTAGAGATTTCACAAAAGAATTCTTTATGCATCTTCATACCATAGCTGAATCTTCTGTTGACAATCTTGAAACACAAAATGGTGAGACTAAATGCTTTGAATTCTGAATTAGTGTTTTCTTATAAGAGTATATTTTGCTTTTTAAGTATTTGGTTTGGTCAGCCATGGAACTGAATGATATCCCTTGAGTTCAGAGTTTTTAAATACTTTATTATTAGTAAAGTTAGTGTTGGTGCCTTCTATAATCAAATTCATCCACAGAATCATATTACATTTTCATTCTCATCTCTCCAAAAGTATTTTTATAATGCATTGTTCAGTTAGTATTTGTCTGGCTTATCCTTAACCTAGGATAAGCTGTGATAATATGCCTAGTTATTTTTATGTCCTTGGATTGTAGGGATCTTATAGCACTTGCAACATGTTAATATTCAAGAAATGAGTCAATTTATAGTTCAAACTTGTCTATTCAACTAATATGGTATTTTTTCACCATATGTTTATGTAACAAGATTTTGCAAAGCTTCGGAACATGTGCTTGGCTGCTGTAAAAGTTTACGACGGTGCAATGGAAAGCATTGAAGCACTAAATGCTGCAGAATTGAACTTCCAAGATATTATGAAGTCTTCCTCGGATGCTTCCTGCTGGAAGATAGACAACTTAGGTGAGAAAAATCAATGCTTCAATCCAGAATTAGTAGCTCATTGGCTACAATTGTGTTATAATGTGGAAGAGGTCGGAAGGGTACATGCAATTGTCTTGAAATGTTTTAGACATTCAAATACTTATGTTGATAATAATTTGATTTGTAGTTATTTAAGATTGGTTGAGTTGGATCGAGCTCGTCTTGTGTTTGATGGAATGCCAAGAAAGAATACGGTTACATGGACTGCTATTATTGATGGGTATTTGAAATGTAACTTAGATGATGAGGCTTTTAAGTTATTTCAAGATTCTGTTAAACATGGGGTTCCAGCCAACAGTAAGATGTTTGTCTGTATCATGAATTTGTGTGGTAAAAGAGTGGATTTAAAGCTGGGGAAACAAGTCCATGCTCGCATTTTGAAAAGCAGATGGAGGAATTTAATTGTGGACAATGCAGTTGTTCATTTTTATGCAAAATGTGGTGATATATCAAGTGCATTTCGGGCATTTGATTGTATGGCAGAGCGAGATGTAATATGTTGGACAACTATGATCACTGCCTGTTCCCAACAAGGCTTTGGGTATGAAGCTATGTTGATGTTGTCACAAATGTTAGGTGAAGGGTTCTTTCCTAATGAATATACTATATGTAGTGCACTAAAGGCTTGTGGAGAGAATAAAGCATTGAAATTTGGAACACAGCTTCATGGTGCCATAGTAAAGAATATCTGTAAGAGTGATGTTTTTATAGGAACTTCCCTAATTGATATGTATGCAAAATGTGGATTGATGGTGGCTTCTAAAGACGTGTTTGATAGAATGAGAATTAGAAATACAGCTACTTGGACATCTATTATATCAGGATATGCTCGAAATGGGTTTGGTAAAGAGGCCATAAACTTCTTTCGATTAATGGAGAGTAAAAGAATGTATGTTAATAAATTGACAGTTTTAAGTGTCTTGATGGCTGCTGGCTCAATTAAAGCTTTGCTAATTGGAAGAGAGGTTCATGCACAGATAATCAAACGTGTTCTCCATACGAACATGTATATAGGAAGCACTTTGGTATGGTTCTATTGCAAGTGTAAAGAATACTCTTATGCTTTCAAGGTGCTCCAGCACATGCCATTCAGGGATGTTGTATCTTGGACTGCCATTATCTCTGGTTGTGCCAGACTTGGGCTTGAACTTGAGGCTCTGGAGTTTTTGCAAGAAATGATGGAAGAAGGCATCTTGCCTAATTCCTATACTTACTCATCAGCCTTGAAAGCTTGTGCAGAACTAGAAGCTCCAATGCTTGGAAAGTTAATTCATTCCTATGCAAGCAAGTCTCCTGCCTCGTCTAATGTATTTGTGAACAGTGCTTTAATATACATGTATTCAAAATGCGGAAATGTTGCTGATGCTTTTCAAGTTTTTGACAAAATGCCAGAGAGGAATTTGGTTTCTTGGGAATCCATGATCTTGGCTTATGCATGGAATGGACATGCTAGAGAGGCTCTGAAGCTCGTGCACAGAATGCAAGCTGAAGGTTTTGTGGTGGATGATTATATCCATACAACAGTTGTTAGTGCTTGTGGAGGTGCGGAGCATGAAGACGTTCATCACTATATTGAAACTTCTTCACATTACTTGCATTCCTCGTAATCTTGTACAAGATCGGAGCATCAATGAATATTGAAGAACAAGCAAGTGTAACTAATTAGATTGTAGCTGCAGCTAAAGGATACTGTATATTCAGTAGATGAGGAGGATACATAATGATTTTTTAGAAACATTGTGCCACCAAGTACTAGTGATAGCCTTCTTTTGTTCTCTTTGTATCTACCATTGATGTAAAAGAATGAACAATGATGAGAAAATGGTAAATGAAAAGGAATATCTCAATCCCTTTATCATCAAATGGGTTTTGTGAGAGTGACATTGTCTCTGAAGACTCCATTTATGATGAAGGATGCAGCTCTCATATACATCTTTATGTACTGTTTTATATTGTATTGGGTTATACACCTCACACCTTAACTACAATCCTAAAGCAAACTGTAACTTAAAGCATTGGAGAAAGTTGGTAGTGTGCCACACCCCACCCCGCTGTAGCTGGCGGAATCTCTCTCTGGCAATCATCCTGTTGATATTAAGCTCAAATCCTGACTCTCTAAGACATGTTAAAGAACACTATTCATTTTTCTTTTCTAGTGCACAATTCTCGTTTGCTGAAGTGGTCTCATCACCTGTACAACAATCATCCAATCGTTAACTTGGAACTCCAAAAACCCTACAAGTCTAATAGCAGAAGATGCTTTGAGATTCATCTGCACAGGCAAGGTATATACATTGAGTAAGAAAAACTATAGTTTATGTTACACGCAAAAATCAGAACATCATACTATGAAAGAGAGACAAGAATACAACATAAGGTGCTGTCCAAGTTTAGTTATGGGGTATGTACCAACTTGCTTGTCATGGAAATAATCTGGTTGTCTTTCTTGATTATTTTCTGCAATTTTCAATGCAAATATCATGTTTTGTCCTTTTCAATAAAGATATATTTAGTTTTTCATAGTATCGAATGGTCACATCAGCAAATGGAGTTATCCGTATAACTAAAGCAGAAGCTTGGTTCATGTTTAGCCCTCTCTAGAAGCAAATGTAATCACGGTTGACATGTCAGTTTTATTGTTGCTTTTAGCCCTTTTAATTGCCTACCTAGTTTAAGGCTCAAAACTTTACAATAATAAATCTTTTTATTATAAACTTATAGAATTAAAAACATGATTTATGTCGAGGTCAATTGGGCTGGTAACTGTTCACTGGTTGTATACAAGAGCTCATTTTTTCTTAAAAATTTTGAAGTAGATATACGTTCTTGGAAGACTACAGTCTGTGTTCATGTTTCTTCCTCCTTCTTGTCACTGGTTTAAAATGCAATATTGATAGGGAGATGAAAGCTTCTCCCAGTGTATCTGGTTGTAGGAGTATTTTTAGAGAACATCATATTTCCATTGCTAATTATTCCTTTCCATATCTTAGTGTTCATAATGTTCATAATGTCTTGTATGGGAAAGTGATAAATGTGATTTTCTTTGTATGGAAGTTATCTTCAAACGATGGACTAATACTCGGATTGCGTATGATTCTCATCTTGTTATTCAAGCTCGATTTAACATTTTTATTATTCTTTAAGATTTTTATAGTATACGGTTGAATTGCGAGCATGATTATCTTAAAGTATTTGGTTGCTTGGCCTTTGCTAGTACTCTATAGTATGGAACTAAGTTTCTATCAAGAGCCAAAAAAAATGCTTTTAGGATACAAGGAAGGTACTAAAAGATATGTTCGGTACGATCTCCATTCTATATTTCAAGAAATGTCATTTTGTACAAAACTGTGTTTCCCCTTACAACATCACCTCCTCATTTTCAAAACCAAATCCCCTTAGTCTCCAATACTGCAATCACAAAACATTCATTTTACCCACCTATCCATGCTATTTCTTCCTCTTTTCCTCTTGAAAACACTTCTGTTGTTTCTAGTGACCAGTCTTTTCTCACACCTAACCTATCATGTCTGTCTTCATAAAATCCACCATAGACACTCAACCTGTATTAGGAACAAACCTTCTTATTTAGCAGATTTTCACTATAATTCTATGGCTATTCCTAATTGTTTCAAGGATCCCTCCACTTACTTACTCATGCTTATTCTCTTTCCTCTATTCTTGAATATAAAAATTGCAATACTTATAATTTTTTTTGTTACTACTATTTCTGAACCCACTTTTTATACCCAAGCCTCCAAATTGGATTATTGACAAAATGTAATGAATGTTGAGTTACATGCTTTACAATAAAATCAAACCTAGTCTTTTGTTGATCTCTCACATGGTAAGAGTTCTATTGGTAGCAAATGGGCCTCCAAGATTAAACATCATGCTGATAGAATTATTGACAGGTATAAGACCAGAGGCTACACACAGCTAGAAGATGTAGACTATCTTGACACTTATTCTTTAGTGGCTAAAATCACTATAAGGGTATTGTTTATTGTGACAACTATGAAAGGATGGTTTATGGAATAATTGAATGTTAACAATATTTTCTTTCATGAAGAGCTTCATGATGTCATTTATATGTTGCCTATTTTTAGATTACTTTCATTTGGTTCTTTTAAGGTTTTCAAGTGGCACAAATTCTTTTATATTTTAAAATAGGGTAGCTGATAACGGCATAACACTTTATCTACCACTCTTTTTTCTTTAAATTACAATCAATCTTCTGTTGATCAAGTTATGTTTGTTAAATTTACTCCTACTTCTTTTACTAACTTATTATTAGTATACGTGGATAACATTGTTTTAGTCAGAAATGATATGACAGAAATTGATTACGTTAAACAAATCTTATATGCTAAATTTAAAATCAAGGATCTTGTATTTTTGAAATATTTTTTGGGCCTTGAAATGCCTAGTCTAAGTCTGGAATTCATATGAATTAGTGAAAATATATTCTTGAACTTTTGATGACATTGGTTTGATTGGTTCCAAACATACCAAGACTCCTTTTGATTCTTCCGTTAAACTACGAGCTAATAACGATAAATTATTTATTGATGTTGTTGGTTATAGACGGTTAGTTAACCAATTTTTGTATCTCACCATTACTAGGCTAAATACGACTTATTTTGTAAAATAATTTTAAGTAAATTTATGCCAAACTCTTTTGATACTTATTATAATGTTGTTGTCAAGATTCTTCGTTACAAGATTTTTCACTACAAGATTCTTCACTACAAGATTCTTCACTACTTAAAGGATCACTTGCTCAGGAATTATTTTTTCTTCGCTTCTCTAAACTTAGATTATTTGTCTATTCTTAATTAAGATTGAGCCTATTGCTTAAATACTAAAAGGCCATAACTAATTTCTAAAAGTCAAGAACTAATTTCTACATTTTCTTGACTATTCTTTGATCTATTGGAAATCGAAGAAGCAAATTACTATTTCTCGATCTTCATTTGAAACTAACAAAAGCACTTTTACTAGGCTCACTTAAGAAATTCAATTATTACATTATCTCTTTCATGCATATATATTGCATTGGATTCTACTTCTGTGTAATGTGATAATCTATCTACTTAGTTCACAATTCTATATTTCATAAACGCATTAAGTAAATTAAAATTGATTGTTTATGAAAAAATTGAGTAAGGATTAATCTATTTACTTCCAATTTCTTTTTCATACTAGCTTGCAGATGCATTTCCAAGTTCATTCATTACTCTACATTTTTATTAACAAGATGGATCTTTGCCATGTTCACCGCCTAACTTGAGGTGGAGGTAGGGGGTTTAGTAAAGTATTTTTCATTTACTTTGTTTTTTGTTATTATGCCGTTTCTTAGTATTTTAATTATTGTAATAGACTTTTTTCGTTTCTTTTGTTTCATTATTTCCTCTATAAAGATGCATGCACGGTTCCTTTCATTCTCAATTAATTACAATAAAATGTCTCTATTTATTCAATATCAAGATTTTTAAATATTACAATTAAAAGTTATAATTCTTTTAAGACATATTTTAAATTATCTTCTGTGTTAAGAGGTACTGAAAAATAAAAGTTAAATAAAACTGTTACAAGAAAAATATATATTTTATATGTGGAAGAGATAATTATACTTTTTTTGGTAACACTGAAAAATAAAATTGTATACGCCAAGATAATTCTATTATTATTATTATTATTATTATTATTATTATTATTATTATTATTATTATTATTATTATTATTATTATTATTATTATTATTATCATCATCTACAGTCTATTGGTCGAAATTATTTTAATTATTTGTAATCTTACTCATTTATTTTAATAATCATATATATGTTAAAACTCACCTTCTTTCATACTCTCATCCCTCTCGTAAGCTTCCCCCACCAATAACATGTCTAAACTTTGAAAACATCCCAACTCAACTACAAGTTTCCGAAAACGGCTTTGACTAGATTATTGTGTTAACTTTATTGGTAAGTTATATATAAGGTCTAAACGAAACTTGTGACATATTCTTGCAATAGATTAAGCAACTCCCATGATTCATGCACCTAGTAAAAGTTATATACATAATACGAAGAAATCCCCACGTGGTAAGAATCATCAATGGTAGACTCATTTCTAAATATCAAAACTTAATTCAAATTCAATGTACTCTAAACCTAGAGTTTGAAAAAAAATGTTTAGATAACTTATTTTCTAAAATTCAGTTATACACAGTCACAGACGGTAGGATATATAAAAATCTATTTTAAATTCGCTAATTTATTATTTACTGCCAATCCTAATAGTATTTGGGATAAAATGATTAAAAAAATAATCCAGATACAACATCTAATAGACATAGAGTATGAAAATAGTACCTAACTGAGAGAGAACCCTCACATTAATTACAAGTCGATAATCTAAAATTTTTAACAAAGTTTTATTCTATTTTACCTTTTTCACATCACTTTTAAAATTTTTATATGTAAGTTTTGCTCTAATACAAATGTTAATACTTTTATAATTATGTTTACACTTAAAATTTTTATAACATAATAAATGTTTTGATTATTATTTTAAGATTGAAAATATGTTTTAATTCTATTAAGATGTTCTTATAATGGATTTGGACAAATTTCTTTATAAATATTCCTTGGAGAGAAAAAATAAATTTTCTATAAAATTAAAATTTAGAGAAGTTATTATAGGAGAAAATTTTCACAAATTAGCTCATGTATATATATAAAATATTTTACAATTTATGAAGAATATCATTTTATTTTATTTTCATTGTTCTTTTCTTCTAAAAGTGTATAGTAAAAGAGTTCACCATCTTGTGATGGTATCGAGAGTTAAGAAAGGTTGGACAAGGATATGATAACTATGAACAAAAAAGAACAAAGAATATAATAACATGGAAGAAGGTCTTTTATTGAACGTATTTCTCTTTGTTTACAATAGTTCACTTAATATAAAAATCTAAGAAACTAAATATGGAAATTATTCTAAATAAATACATTTGATATTCTTTGATATTCTACTGATATTCTCTAATACTCCCTTGATTATCTTTGATATTCTACTGATTTGTTTCTTTGATACTCCCTTGATTATCTCTCTAATATTATCTAATATTCTCTTGATTATCTGTGATATTCTATTGATTTGATTTGTTTCCATAATAATAATATTCTAACACTCCCCCTCAAGGTGAGCAGTGGGATCACCAATGCTTAGCTTGCTGAGGACACGGGTAAATGTTTTGCTTGTAACAACTTTGGTGAAACATGTTCTGGAGAATATCGATCAAGTGGTACCCCTTTGTTTCTTCTTGGCAGAAGTGTGAAAGTCTCTGGTTTTGGTGCTAACATGTCACTATTAGTGACTTCATTCATAACAGGAGACAACTCAGTAAGAAATGTTAAAGGTTCTGGTTCTGGTGCTAACCTATCATTATTAGTGACTTCATTCATAACAAGAGACAACTCAGTAGAGTGAAGATCACTTACCTCTTGTTGGACATTCTCAGAAGGATCCTCATTGGTTGTGTTGGTCCCTCCTACGTTGACAGAGACATGCTCGTTGGCTCCATCTACTTGCTCTTTTGGAACAGTTTCTTGGCAACTAAGGTTACTTAACCAACTTGTTGGTTCACTAGTTTTCTCCCCCTGAACATCAAGTTGGCTATTAAAAAAATATTCTGATTCTAAAATATCACAATCCATAGTCACATATACAGTGAGTGATTGGGTTGTAACATCGATACCCCTTTTGATGTGTAACATATCCAACAAAGACACATTTCTCAACACATGGATCAAATTTGGTTCTGTTAGCTTTGGGAATATGAACGAACACAGAGCACCCAAAAACTCGTGGTGATAACATTTTGACAGGAGGGATATTAGTCTGAGTAGCTAGGATCTGTAGGGGTGTTCTGTGGTTAAGGGTCTGGGAGGGTAACCTACTCAAAAGATAGGCTGAGGTAGCAACAACTTCGGGCCAAAACCGTGTTGGAACCTGTGTATTAAAAATCATGGCCCGAGTCATCTCTAGTAGCTTACGATTTTTTCATTCTGCTACACCATTTTGTTGGGGTGGGTTTGGATAGGAAGTTTGATGAATTAAACCATTTTCTCTGAAAAACTCTTGCATTGATTTGTTAACAAATTCTCCACCATTATCTGATCTAAGTACTTGGATTTTCTTGCCAAACTGGGTGTGAATCATTTGATAGAATGCATAGAACTTATCGGGTACTTCAGATTTGTGTTTAAGAAAATATACCCACGTCATGCGAGAGAAATCGTCTACAAATAACAAATACTGAAATTGATTATTATGGGAATTAGAAGCTGGACCCCACACATCAGAATGTATTAATGAAAAAGCAGAATTGACTCTATTATTGTTGGGAGGAAAAGTAACTCTATGATTCTTCGTCCATATACAAGTTTCACATTTGATGGACTCAGTGTTACTAGTAAATAAACTAGGAAATAAAATCTTAAGGTACCCAAATGAAGGATGACCCAAACGTTTATGCCATAACCAGAGTTGCCTTGTAACCTTCCGTGAGCAAGCATGGCATGTCCCTTGTGAGCAACCTCATCAACGTAGTAAAGACCTCCACTTTCAGTACTATGCCCAATGATCTCCTTCGTAAGAATGTCCTGTAAAAGGCAACAAGTAGGAAACATGAGAACCACACAATTCAACTCCTTTGTAACTTGGCTTATAGAAAGTAATTTTGATGATAGTGCAGGAACATAGAGACAATTTTCTAATTTTAATTCTTTTGAAAAAATAATTGAGCCCTCTCCTTAGACCGCAACTAATTCTCCACTGGTTGTCTCAATATGAGTTTTAACATGTGTGGAGAGATTGTTAAAATCATGAGGATCATGGTGTCAGTTGCCCCACAATCAAAAATCCACTGATCAGATTTTTCTGGGCTGGTATCCTTCTCTCTTCTTTTACCTCCATGAGTGACTGCGGCTCTTCCATGAACGACTTGCGGTTTTGCTTCTTCCTCTCTTCTGGTGTCACCATTACAGTTACTAGTGGTTTACGGGATGCCCACGACGGTGGCAGCCTTGCAATTTTTTTGTTTAAAATATTCCCACCATTCGGGATAACCCACAGTTTTGAAGCAAGTCTCCTTGGTGTGTTTCTTCATTCCGCAATGAGTACAATGGAGGTGACTTTTGTCTTCCTTGTCTCGTTGTGATGGACGTCGTTCGACAGTTTCTGGGCGACTCTATCCCTATCCCTGTTCCGGTAGCCTATTTCTTGCGGTTAAGCCGATTCTGACCTCTCTAATGATGTGTTTTCTTCGCTACTGGTGGTAGGCTTTAGAATTTGGAGTCGGGCCGCCTCCTTCGGACAACAACATAGGCAGACTTTACTGAAGGGGTCTTCTCTTGCATCAAAAGATCTCTTCTAATGACTTCAAATTTTTCATCTATCTCTGTTATAAATTGATACAGTCTATGTTCTTGTTTGATTTTGTTGAAGGTTGCAATATCATTTGTGCATTTCATAGGGTTCGGTTGCTTTCTGTCAATCGCCATCCATATAGCTTGTAATTTGTTCCAGAAATCCTTTAAGGTATCCTTTCTCTATTTTTGTGTGTTTGCTTTTCGGTGTAAATCATAGATTTGCATCGGGTCTGTGCCGCTTCCATAGGTAGTAGCCAATGCCTCCCATAAAGCCTTGCCGGTTGGGAACTGGGAAACATTGTTTATCAAACTAATCTCAATATTCTGAATTATCTAGGTGAAGACAGTTTGGTCTGCCTGTTCTCATTTTTCATATGCTGGTTCTATCTCTTCTGGTGCCCAAGGTATACCTGTCAAATGACTCTTCTTTCCTCTACCACCGATAGCTTTCTTCATGAGTGTTGCACACAATGGATAATTGTCTCCATTTAATTTGAAACTAATTGACAAATTGTCAAGATTGGATTGTGTTTGCTGAATCCCTAGGCCATTACGAAGCATATTTGTAAGGAGTTATTCTGGTTTTGATTCATGTTGTTGCCAATTTCATCATCTGAAAATGACATTTTTAGTTTTTTGGTGTTTTTCGGCTGTGAGAGGTAATGAAACAATGATGTTGGTTTTTAAGTTTCCAGGATCTAACACTGCTCTGATACTTGATACCATCGATGGTATCGAGAGTTAAGAAAGGTTGGACAAGGATATGATAACTATGAACAAAAAAGAACAAAGAATATGATAACATGGAAGAAGGTTTTTTATTAAATATACTTCTCTTTGTTTACAATACCTCACTTAATATAAAATTCTAGAAAACTAAATATAGAAATTATTCTAAATAAATACATTTGATATTCTATGATATTCTACTGATATTCTCTGATACTTCATTGATTATCTTTGATATTCTACTGATTTGTTTCTTTGATACTCTCTTGATTATCTCTATGATATTATCTGATATTCTCTTGATTATCTCTGTAATTTGTTTCCATAATAAGAATATTCTAACACACCAATCATGCATGCATTAAGAAAAGTCACTACCATTAAGGTGAGTTTCAATCGAACATTTTACAGTCCTAGCTAATGGTTATTATGTTTCCATGATCAACAATGAAGCATGATATATATAGCACGCAATTGACTTACTATTTGGGATATTGCTTTCAACCAAAAGCAATACATTCTTTCGGTAACGAACCTAACCCACTTCAATCTGCCCCTAACCTAAACAGTGATTATTCTAGTTGTTTACAAGTGCAGCTATCACAGATTACGTATCACAAAAATTTCTAAGTGTGAATTAATATGCATCTACTATGTATATGCACTGTAGCATCCCCTACCCCCACACAATCATATTTTCATTTGTGGCTCAAATTCGTTTTCTACTGACAAGTTTCTTAAACTTCCAAATCTGGCAAAAACCAACATAGACATAGATTGAAAATGTCAACAAACTGATATTCCTTATAAAATAATTGGCGTGAGAAGGAAAAAGAAAAGTAAATTGATCAATATATATATATATATAATGATGGAGATATATCATGTCGATGAATTATATAACCAAATGATGTATAAATTTATCTTACAAGTGAACTGTGTGAGTTTGAATTTGACATAATAATCTACTTATTGAAAGATAGATTATGAAAATTGATTTTATTTATCTATTATATATATTAATGAAAAAAAAATTATTTCTTTCCGGCGGCCGAACTTATTGAATAAAGAATTTTCCAAGTTATTTGTATCTGTTATAAATTATTTTCTTCCTTGAACTAATTATGGAAAAAAAAAAAACTCATAGAATCACTGTTCATACTATTTATCAAATTTCAAAATCAAAATAGTGGTAGGTCCATAATTAAGCCTTAACTTGCATAATAAGCCGAGAAAAATGAAATGGATAACATAAAAGATTTGACGACCACTTGTGAAGGCAAAAACATGGATGCATTTGAAGCTGCGAAGATCATGCGTCTACGCCTAAAAATTATAGACTAGGGCTATATTTGCATGCTGGTCAACCTAAATCACATGGCTCCGCACACTATAATTGCCTTAAGCAAGGAACCCTGAAACAAGTTTGTATATGTAGAACCATTTTGTACGCCAAAGAAACTGTACACACAGGAATTTGGTTGTGTTGTGATTATATACACTTTGCTGAAGACAGAGTTCATCCTCAGACAGAACATGTGAGCCCTCACTGCCTCCAAGTTTGCATTATTTCAAATATATGAATCAAATAGTTAACTTCGTATATTCTTGAATATTGCATGATGGCTGCTGCATTATGCTTATTAAAATGAGATTCATTATTTTATTTGACTACTACTGTAGTTATTTGTGACGTGACAATCAAACAAGACCCTTTCCACATTAAGTATTTGAGGATACGTGATTTAAATTTGTCACAACTATCTATATAACATGGTAGTATTATCACATATCTTAATGTGATCCAAATTATTCATATAAATTATTTTTATTGGACAGAATCCATGTTCTGTGTCACATTTATCTTGTATGTCACGTTAATGAACTGTGAACTCCAATTGATTAGGAAATTTGACATGTATATAAGATAAATTATTAGTTTAATTTGTAAAGAGTGGAAAATAATTATTGAAATCGCTTATTAAGAAACTAACTCAATCAAAAATCTAAATATATAATTTTGTTTGAAATTATGTTTAACGAACTGTTGTTACCATACGAATTAGAGTGATAGACTTTCTTATGTATGAGTAGCCTTTCTGCATGCAGTAGTGCCTGTCAACCAATTAGGTTAACATTGGGAATGTCTATAATTCCACTTGAAGGGAAATGTTTTAGCCAAAAAGTACCTTGGTCTGAATTATAGGGAAACTAGAGCATCCAGAATTTACTGAATTTATTCATAGTGTGATGTATATGTTATAAGTTTAATTAGTAGTCTGTTTCTTCGGAATTTTAATTAATATTATTTAATTTTTAAAACTTATTTTAATTAATATTATTTAATTTTAAAGTTTGTATTTTTCTTAACCGATTTCAAGTACCACAAGTATATATTAATTTATTTTTTATTTAGTGGATAATTTTAATCTCTATGTTAATGATTAATAAACCATATAAATGACTTATTACATAAGTTATATTTCTTTTTAATAAAAGATTATGTTAACTAACAGTAAGTCTTTTAAGGCGAAGAGCTAATTATATTTTAGCTTTTGATCTAGTTAAATCTTAAAAGTTTGTTAAGTAGAAACAAAATTGGATCACAACTGACTAATTTATTTTAAATTAGGAGATAGGGAGATTAAAACCATTTTAAAGTAACGTGAAAATATAAATTAATATAAGCATTTGAGCTATCGGAACTGGAGCCTATTATAGGCTAAATAAATCAGAGTATAGGCCACTAATGCATAGGCAAATAAATTAGGATTGATAAGTCTTTTATCATAGAGATTACTATATCAGGATCGGTAAATTATTTAGTATGTTAAAAAACTATTTAAAAGATCAATTTTTAACTATAAAATGAAATAGTTATTAATTATAACCAAAATATAGATTTTGATTGCTAAATAACTACAAAATAAAAATAATGATTGGATTTAGTGACCAATTAAATCAAGATAATTGGTATCTAACATTAGCTACCAAGATTTTAGTGACTTATATCATTAAATTCTAACTTAGTATCTAACTTAATTATAGACCAATTTAGAATCTAATTTTATAAGTCACTAAAATCTTGATAGTTAATGTTAGATACTAATTATCTTGACTTAATTGGTCACTAAATTCAATCATTACTTTTATTTTGTAATTATTTAGCGACAAAAATCTAATTTGATGACTATTTTAACCACAATTAACAACTATTTCATTTTGTAGCTAAAAATTTATTTATAAATAATTTTTTTCTTGTAGTGTTAAGGCTAACATACCACTTAGTACATAGATCATCTAGGGGGTCGATGAGCCACCTTTCACACAACTCAACAAAGTTGTATCGAGCCTACAGGGCACCTTGTGCATAACTTGGTAAAGAAGTTATATTGGGGCCTGCAAGTCACCTCGTGCATAACCCGACAAATATTGGGGCCTACAAGTCATCTTGTGCATAACACGACAAAGAAGTTGGATATAGCCTAGAGTCGATAAGCCACTTACCGCATAGGATAATAAATTAAAAATGATAAGTCATGTCGGGATTGATACAGTACTTAGCGCATTGATCATGTCGAGGCCGATGAGCCACCTTTCATATAACTCGACAAAAAAGTTGGATTGGGGCTTACAAGCCACCTCATGCATAACTCGAAAACGAAGCTGTATTGAGGCCTAGAAGCCATCTCATGTATAACTCGACAAAGAAGTTGTATTGAGGCCTATTGGCACCTACAAGTCACCTTGTGCATAATTCAACAAAGAAATCATATTGGGGCTTACAAGCCACCTTATGCATAATTTAGCAAAGAAGTTATATTGAGGTTGACAACCCACCTTGTGCATAACTCGACATACAAGTCATATTGAAGCCTACAACCCACCTTGTGCATAACCCAACAAAAAAGTTGTATTGGAGCCTAAAGGACATATTGTGTATATACCAACAAGGAATTTATATTAGGGCCTACAAGCCACCTTATGTATAAATCGACAAAGAAGTCATATTAGGACTTACAAGCCACCTTGTGCATAACCATAAGTGATAAGCCATATTGGGATCTATAAGCCTTCAATACTTGTTATTGTGTTGTCTTAGTCTACCTTCTTAATTCATCAATTACCTGCATTATGTGATGTAAGGCTGCAAATCTATTTTTTTCTGGGACTTGGGGTTGATGACCTCTCATGATGAGTTTTGGTGTAATTTGGCCTTTTTCTCAATATGGTATAGAATCAATTTTAATGTTTCTCACAAACGATGCTAAAATGTTCTAGCCAAAAGTATCTCAATCTTATTCTTATAATTTCTAGCTAGAACATCCAAAATTTAATGAGTTTATTCATAGTGAAACGTATTTTATAAGTCACAATTATTTCTTCTGTTATCCTCTAAATTATAGATATTATTGATATTATCTAATCATTAAAGATTGTATTTTTCTATTTCAAATACCACAAACAAATAT
>Ga0209700_102529_pt1 | contig 36780 bp, 31 predicted proteins | sample SiratroredBW_FD_187528 | JGI IMG/M metagenome (GOLD analysis project Ga0209700, IMG submission 187528) | Root nodule microbial communities of legume samples collected from California, USA - Siratro red BW (SPAdes) (version 2) | ecosystem: Host-associated > Plants > Roots > Nodule | place: USA...
GTTGTTAAAACAAATTAAAAAAAAAAAAAAAAACGTCTTAAATAGCACATTGAAATTATCTATCTTCCAAGTAAAATATGAAATAGGAAAAATAGATAAAAATATTCTCATAGCTAATTGAAAGTTTGATATTTGTTGTCCTACTTGAAAGTTGAAACCTCAAGTATGATTAAATAGATGACAAAATATGTATGAGCTGAGAACAATAATTAAAACAAACAAAAAGTAAGGAAGGGAAATGAACTATGCAGCAGTAGCACCAACAAATTGGGAAGAGTAAAGGGCTTAAATAAGTCTCTCTTAAAGGGTCTGATTTAAGTACAACACAAATGGGTGCAGTATTTCAAACCATGACACTTAAAAATATCTTAGTTAATGGGATATGTTTGAGAGATTCCTTAATGCATGAACGAAAGCAAAAATGTGTTTGAGAGACATATATGAGCTCTAGGTGTTTTACTTACAGTTTTCCTGACAATAATGTTTTTTGCAATATATTATTTGCACGACTATGCATCTACTGATGCAATTTGCTGTAAAGCTTATGCTGTGAAGCATCTCTACCGTGTGATTGTAACACTATGAACTAAATTTTTGAATGCATATGATCCAACCCAGGAGAAAATGACAAGAGAAGCTCTTAACAATAAATTGTGACAAGGATAGAATATGCAGAGTTGACCTGTTTTATTGCAGCAGCTAGATTGTATTCAACTATGAAAAGAATGGGTTAAAGCACCAGAGAAGTTCACGTTTGTCTCAATTGAAGTAGGATGGACACATTCCATATATATGAGATTTAGTCTACATGCTGCAAATACAAAACAAAATATATACTAATTGATAACTCTGCCTGAAAGAAAGGGTGGCAAATTATGGATTTTGGCAAATCATAAATCAGCACATTACTTGATGCTTACTATTTTGCGATAAAAAAATTGTACAAAGTTGAAATGTTTAGCTGGTTAACAGATTGCATCCTGATAAAGAAAAGAAAAGAAAAGAAATATAAGAATATTATGACATGATGAGCTTGAACTATTGTAGTGAAGTTTCATCCTGTAATATATGTGATTTGAATTGGCATTAAAATTGTAAAGATAGAATTTACTTGCCAGAACTCAATCCATAGGTGCTGAAGCTTCTCTTGTGGAAGTTTGATCTCTGAGGAAATAGTGGAACCATTTACCACCTATGAAACCACAACCTCTACTCTGATCTTTTGCATCAAAAGCTTAGAATGGAAGATTTCCTTTCTTTCTCATTCACTGCATTGGTGTTAGTGCAGATGTGTAGTTATAGATGGGATTCACTCCTTTCAACATGTACAGTCCATTTTCGGCAATTCAACTGCATAATAAGCAGCATCAGAAATTCAACCTCCGCAAGCTGGATGTAGCTTTCAGATGTGTTCAACCCAAATCCATCAGTCTATCAAAACACAAAAGTGATGACCTGCTAGAGAGCAGTATATAACCATTTCCTACAACACAAGAATAATGGAAAAAACAAAACTTCAGATATGTCAAGCAGTGATTTTGACATGGCTAGCAGTTAAAGGGCCAGTTTACATACCTGGAGGCATGCCTGACTGCAAAATCAATAAAAAGAGGTAAGCCAAGATCCTCCTAGTTGGTTTGTATAGCTTTTCAACCGCCACATCTTACCCTATTAAAAGGTTTTCCAACTAAAATTCAAGCTGTTGAGATCTTATTCAAAGTTGAATTGAAATCCATGGACAGGTGCAGTTTCTCCAAGCCAATCTGGCATATCTGGAAAACAAATACCAGCTTCATAGAGTCATGATTAAATTTTGACCTCAACCAGCTGTTTGGCACGACTACACAGACAAACTGGAAAGAATAAGAAAAAAAAACCAGTACTCACTTCTGCACTAAGTTTAAATAAAATTGACATGAATGCTTATACAAAAAGTTAGGTTTCCTTTATACTAGCAATTCCAGTCGAGTATCAAACTGAACAATTAACTAATTTAAGACTAGTTGAATACAATAATTAAGTTAAATTTGAAAGGAGAAAGACGAGAAATGAAAGATATCTTTGACAACATAGTTTTTCATGGTTAGATGTTGATGATGTAAGTCAAAGAAAGATAATTACCTGCTTATCATCCTTGCTCGTTAAATCCATCTACCGTCAATCTTTATCCCACGGACATGGCAGAGTTTAGGCCAAATTTGACGGTCCTTTTTGTGGCATCGTTTTTGCAGCAAGGGACAATTCTCTATGCTTAATTTTATTAGAGAGACCGGCAGTCTTTCTCCCGCGATATTCTCCAGCTTTTCAAAATTTTCAATGTACAATTGTTGTAGTGACGTGAGATGGAGAAGGCCGTTGCAGTCCAACGTCTCTAGACTTGAGAAGTTATAGAGATGCAGAGACTTAAGGGAGGGAGGCAGCAATCCCTCCTTTGGGAAGGAGTTGATGCCATCACATGGACCAAACACACTGAGAGAGGTAACCATGTCCATGCATACCCATGCTTTACCACTCAGTAGTTTCTCAGAATTACTGATCTCAACTCTTCTTAAGTTAGGTGGCATACCCCCTTCCGGGAATGACTCAATTTGTTGGCAGTCGGATATGTAAAGATATTCCATCTTTGGGAGAAGAGTTCCCATCTGATAGGGCAACAACTTCAGATTGTCACAATTATAAACACTGAAACGAGTCAAATTGGGCGCTGACAATCCTTCTTCCGGGAATGATACAAAGTTGGGGCAGTTGCCAATCCCAAAAGAATTCAGACTCTTCAACGACTCTGAGCCCAAAAGAGATTCCATATTTTTACAGTTTGAGATTCGAAGACTAACGAGGTTTGGAAAAGTAACCAGTGGGAGAGACGCTAGAGAATCACAACTATTATCTATTGATAATGATTCCAGCAATTCGTTTTTGTGTTGCATCGGGAATTTCAGTTCTTTAAAAGCACTTATTTCAAGAGATTTCAACGATGCAGGAAGACGATCACCTGGAAAAGATACTGCTGATGAACAATCCTTTAATGACAAATGATGAAGGCAAGTAGGTTGGATGTCAGTGATGGCCTCTATCATGGACTCCACCGTTGGGCCTCCTTCTATCTCAATACGTTCCACCGAAAGAGGAAACACAGGAAACGCTACTTTGTTGCTTTTCCGTATGGCTAATGTTCGAAGGGTGGGAGCCCTTGGGACAGAAGAGACAAGAAGCTCGCAATTTATAACAGTGAGTGTTTGCAGAGCAGGAAGGTAATTTGGCAGATCTCCCTTTAGTTTGGGGCAGTTTTCTATATGAAGTTCCTTAAGCACAGGAAAAGCTTCTGAATTAAAGGAACTCCACACCTCCCAACAAAACATATCATGAATGTATAGAAATTGAAGGGAGGGAAAGGGCGTCACAGATGAACAATCTTCCTTCTTATAAAAGTCTGCATCAATAGTCTTCACCGAATTCATATATGAAATAGTGAGGCGCGCGAGAGATGGCAGTTGCCCAAGTGAAGGAAGCGTGCAACAGTTGGTACAATCTTTTAAATACAGACTTGTTATATTTTGGTAGGAAAATCTCTCCACCCATTCAGGAAATCTGTTTCCTTTATAACCATTTATTGACAGCGATTTCAGGTCTTGGTGAGGTTGTAACTTGCTGAGTACATCTAATTCAATTTCGAAGTCGATGCTATTGTCGTTAACAATCGACCATATCAAGGATAAATGGGTGATGTGATTCTTCTCAATTATCCTGGCCTCTAATGCTTCTTCACCTTTGGTAATATTCTCTAATTTCATAATAGAAAACGAACCATGGAGATTTGGAAGTCCTCCCAGTTCTTTGATGCCATTCTCTTTATCCTTGCCCACAATATAGAAGTCCAACCTCTGTAATTGATTTAGTTTTCCCATTCTTTTAGGCATCTCTTTTAAGGGAGTGCCAAAAATCTCAAGATGGCGCAAGTTTGCGAGATTTTGTGTGGCACTAGGCAACTTAGTCAAATTCTTGCACAAATCCAACCTCAAAGTTTGTAGATTGTACAAATTGCACAATGACTCAGGCAATGTTTCTATACTTGTATGTGAGAGATCTAGATAACGCAAATGTATCAATTCACCTATTGAAACAGGCAGAGCAAGACTTTGGAAACAACTAAATGATAAAACTCTCAAGTACTTGAGGGTAGACACTATAATACGTGATGTCTTCTCGTGGTTGAATGGAGAATCTTCATAATTAGTCAACAAGAAAGTTCTTGGAGATTTTACTGTGTCAAAAACTTCAATATCTGAGATTGGATCACTGAATCTTGCAAATGACAAATGACGAGTCTTTTCATCGATTTTGGTTTCTTTTCCAAGATCATCTGCTCTGAAATAGAATTCCCCGCCAATGAATGTTGCTAGATCGTGCATGAGGTCATGCATTACAAAATAATCACCTGAAGTCAGTCTACTTGAACATTGAAAAAAGGATCTGGAAACCAAATCATTAAAATACTCCTCACCAACTTCTTCTAAAGTATTTCCCTTTTTTGGTGCTTTAACAAGATCTTCAGCCATCCACAACAAGATCAGTTCTTTTTTATTAAATTCATAATCCTTGGGATACAATGAACAGTAAACAAAGCACCGTTTTAAATTTGAAGGGAGATAATGATAACTAATTCTGAGTGCTGGAATAATTTTACACTGACATTCAGGAAGGTCCCAAATTTCACTATCACGTACATTATTCCAATCCCTAATGGCCCGCTTTCTTCTCAACATTCCTCCAAGTGATTGTGCAGCTAAAGGCAACCCATTACACTTTTTCACAATCTCCTTTCCAATCTTTTCTAGACTTCCTCTATTTTCACTTCCTTCTGACAGAGGAAATGCATGATTTGCAAACACCAACCAACAATCTTCATTTGACAATTTGTTTAGATGATAGACTTTGACAGTATGAAAAGGGACTACAGCCGCTACATTATCATTGCGGGTTGTCACTAGAATTTTACTTCCCTTCTTCCCACTCAGAAATGGTTTCGTAAGACTATTCCAATTGTCACAGTCCTCGATCCAAACATCATCCAAGACAATCAAGAATCTTTTACCTTTCAGTTTGTCCATCAGGTCAAGTTGAAGGGTATTTAGATCACTCAATTTACAAGGCTCTTGGGTAATTTCCTCTATCATAGTTTTTGTGACCTTCACAATGTCAAATATATCAGAAACACAAACCCATGCCTTTAAATCAAATATCTGCTGCTTCAATTTGCCATCGTTGAACACAGATCTTGCCAAAGTGGTTTTTCCAACCCCACCCATGCCTACAATCGGAATCACAGACACTTGTTCATTGCTATCCTCTAACACCATCTTCATTATGGCCACCTTGTCTTCATCCCTACCGTAAATACCATATCCATCTTCCAGAGATGTTGGCTGAACTTTCCATGGCTGATTGTTCTCCACTGCAATCTCCTTCAGATCGAGACTCTCCTTTTGTTTTAAAATGCCATCCAATCTTTCAACTATGTCTTCTAACTTTCTAATACTAACAATCTTCTTTCTGTTGAAAATGCGAGAAAAGGAATTGCTTACCTCCTTTTGAGTAGCAGCTTTAGTAGACACTTCATCAAGTAAGTCGTCAACCTCGTACACAATATCTTTGAGAAGATCGAGCCAGTCTTTGACATTGGAGTCTGTGATTTGTCTCTTTTCAGCATCTGCAAGCACAACTTTAACCACAAGCAGCTGGCTCTTCATCTTTTGAAGCAACTTGTCAGGTTTCTTTCCACGGATGAAGTTGACAAGCTCAGGGGAAGCTAGTCGGTCAAAAAGAACTTGAAGGAAAGCGGAGAGAAATGCACCACCGACTAGGGCTGAGGCCATGATCTCAGGAACAAACAAAATCACAAAGGAAAGGAATTGGTTGCAAGAGAGTAGACTGCTTCCAGATGAGGTGGAACTTTTGTGAGAAGACTTGACTTGGTTCAACTCTCTTCACTTTAACTTTCTATTCTCTGTAAGTACCTGCCATCAAAATAAACCGTTGGATATGTATTTAAAATTTTGATGGTTGAGATTGAAGATGCTTAGTTGAAAAGTCTACTGGTTTGTCATGGTCGGATGCTTTTTGAAAATTGAGCATAGATATATTAACTAAAAATCCTTTGGATGAGAATCAAAACTTGATCAATGAAATACTAGTTTTTCATTTCTAATCTAAATTTTCTTTAGGGCAAGGTATATAAATTGATTTTACCTAACGTTTTTCTTATTTCCTTTCCTATAAGTTATCGTGTCTAGCAATTAATTTCAAGGACTGAATTTTGCTGTAAAAGTGCTTTGTACAATTTTTCTTTCTTATGATGCTCTTTAACATGTTCTTTTTTATTCATCATTTTGTTTCTTAATGTGAGTGTTAAATTTGCTTCAAAGTGAAATGAAAGAGCGGGAAGTTATTTATTTATTTTGAGGGAGCTTGTGTTGTGAGTTTCTTTCAAGATTTGATATTCTGTACTCTTCCAGATAATATTTCATCATATTATCTTTGGTATTGATATAAGAGTTAAGTCAATTCGGGATTGCAGTTTGTATAAAGGGAATGTAATGACTATTTACATTAGTATCACAGTGTTTTTAGACTTCTTTTGTTTTGTGTCTGAGTTTTCAGGGCAGATAATGACCATCAATATAGTATATATATATATATATATATATATATATATAGAGAGAGAGAGAGAGAGAGAGCATTAATCCAAGCCATGAAATTCAGCTTCTGAGAATCATTATACTTTCACAGAATATATTAGATAAAGTGATTGTTGAAGCATGAACTTATCAATGCTTGAAACATAGATCTTTTCCATCACTTGGTAATGCTGATAGATGGCAATTGAAGAGGAATCCTTATAGCAATTTGTGAGAAGTGAGGTTGGAATAGCACAAATCCTAATTAGATAGATTAACTGAATATTTGGTTTAATAAATAACAGGACTAAGCTATCTGCAGTCCAAGTCTATGCCTAGCAAGTTCAAAGTTTAATTGAAAAGTAAAGAAAAGAAGGATTCTAAATATATGTAAACCAAACAGAATAAATTGGAAGGGAAAAGTGGGCAGCAACCAAGATTTGTAAGAACGAATTGGTAATTAGTTAAAAGTGAAAGTATGTGAAGTATACCAAAAATATAAATAAACCCATTGCCATGAGAACATTATCCATCTAATTCGAATATTTTATTAAAAGCTACAATATTTAAAAAAAAAATGAATACTGTGTAATTTTTTAAAAGTTAACTATCCAATAAATTAAAAATTTTTGATTTAATCTTTTAAAAGGTATTTATTTGTCTTTTGCCTCTATTATTATTATATTTACTTTTTTTAACTGATTCGAGAAATATTTGAATTACATTAGCATCATGACAGTAAAACTTAGGCAGAAAACATAAAAACCTTAAAGTAAAAGGTTAATTTTTGTAGGCAGCAATTTAAAAAAACAAATTCAATGCCTTAAAAAAAGTAAAAATAATATTATTCAATGCTTAAAGTATCGTTACTTCAATCGTTGTTCTTTGCTATTATCTCTTCACCATACGTTTCATGGTCAGTCAAAGTAAGCAAATTTGTTGGCGTCACCCATAATTAGATCAAAGTTGAATTCAAATTTCAGTTTGTTCCAGATAAAAGAGTAAACCGAGTTATGGGGTAGGACTCGACGAATTAGGATGAAGTGAGAGCTAACTAGAGTACTTGAACTTAATCTTTCTGGAGTTAAGTTAACATATCCTCCTCGATCCTCCAGGGATGGTAGCGTTTAGTGTTCTCGGTTAGCTTTGGATCCTTGGTTCTTTCTAGGGCAACATTGCTCATTTTACTTAGTCTGGCCGAAGGGGGAGGGTAGTTACGAGACGATCAAGTCAGTGTTTGTATAAGAGTTGGGTCAATCTATTGTTTATTGGGCCTATATTAACAAGCTATGTTAGCGGTTTAAGTTAGTGTTAACTCTGCTAGTCTCGTCTTTGGATTCTACTTTCTAAGTGATAACCTTCTTGTTCTCGATGTTGTGTGTGAGGGTGTTACGTACTCAGGTCTCTCTCGGTTCCTTGCTCGGCACTTACCTGGATCATTCTCGGTGTTTGGTACATAGGCCCCCCCAGACTCGAGTGGTTTAGGGAGCACGAAGAGTCTTTATTTAGTGGCTTCCTGTACACGGCTTCGTATGCCCTGGGAGCCTTGTCTTTTTGGCGCTAAGTCTGGTGGGAGGTGAATGCTCGCCAAATCTCGTCCGTTGGATTGGGGGCATCCTACAGTGGGTGATGTTTGTGGTGTCAAATCAGATCAGTACATTTACATTTCTTATAAATAGGATCGCTTTCTGGGCCACCACTTCACTTGTCTTCTTCTCAGAGAGAAAATACTTGAGAAAATACTTTCCTGTAGTACTCTTCTTCGCACAATTAGGTATTTTCTTCTCCTTGTTCTCGGTTAGCATGTCAAGTGGTGCTGAATCAGAGTTTTCGGGGTTGTCCAACGGTAGGTCAAAGCTGAAGATAGCCCAAGCTGTTCCATCAAGCTCGAATGAAAGTTCTTTTGAGGCCACCTCCCCTCTTTCGAGTGTTCCAATGGAGGAAGGGGAGGGTGTCAGACCAAGGATTCCAGAGGAGGATAGGCCCCTCTCGTTGAGGTCGGGATATGAGTGGATAAACTATAAGGTGAGGTGTGCGAGGAGTTCTCAGTTTTCAGAACCCACGAGAGCTTAGTGAATTTTGCCAATGTTGCCAATATATTAGAGAGTTCCAGTGCTAATGGTGTACTTAGCCTGTAGTCAGGCCAGATTCGCCCGCACTACTGTCGGTTTCACCTAATATTTCTCTTCATTACTACTAGTGACAGAATCCAGTGTTAATTCGGGATTCACAACGTTTTTCGAATTGAAGGAGGGAGGGAAACAGACTAGGAGAGAAGCCTATAAGGAGGGAAATCAGAGACAGGAAACGGGAAGGAAAAAATATTCTTTATCATACATTTTTATTTGTTTTAGTGAGACACCTAAAATACTCTTACTGACTTGAGCGTCGGAGTGTCTTATGCAGGTGATCTTCCTGTCGGGATAACTTCAGGAACTCAACAACAAGTGTCGCCACAGGGAGGAACTTGGTCTCGGGTCAGGTAAAAACATTTGGCGTCCACGGTGGGACCCTAGTAAAACTCATCTTCTTCAATGTCGGGGATGGATCCAACAATCATCGAAACCCTCTAAAGGGTTGTTCAGCAAAGCGTTGACGCCATGAAAGCAGCTTTACGGGAAAGCGAAGTGAAGGTTCAGAATGCTTTACAGACCGCCCTCCAGAAAAGCGAGACCAATGTCCAGAATACTCTTCAACCGGCGCATGACAAGATTGATGCCCGATTCCGCAATCAGCAGAGGCACCATGACAAAGACATGTGTGTCCTCTATGACCAGATGACCACCTTTCGGCGGGAAGGACGCGGCCATTTCGGGATTCCCAAGAGGAGCCGACAACCCACTGGGAGGGAGAGACTCCAGAGAAAAGCTCGGAGGAGGAAACCTTTTGGAGTCAGGAACCAACTGCGGATCGGACTGGAACTGCTGATCGGACAGCTCGGTCTGAACAGACTAACGGGTCTCGAAGACATCCGGGGAGCATGGGAGGGAGTCGAGACCGTCGGTCTCGGAATTATCACAGCATGTCGTTTGAGGAGGTCCCACCGCCTCCACTAAGGGAGGATCTAAAAGAGCATATTGGGGGGGTTCCACCCCTTTACCCCATCGGGCAAAACTTCTATCCAAATGGCAGTGGCCACATATAGACACATATGATGGCACTTCGGACCCTGATGTACACATCAAGTCCTATATGACACAGGCAAATCTCTTTTCCACGGACGGGCGGGTCCATTGTCGGCTGTTTCCAACGACACTCAAGGTCCCGTCCTAGACTGGTATTACTCTCTACCCGCTAATTCGGTTGACTCGTTCAAAATGCTTTGTTCCAGGTTCACCGACAGCAAGCCGGCCTCTGCGTCGTCGGCTTCCCTCCATCATGTCGTTCAGGGTGATAACGAGTAGTTACGTCAGTACATGGCCCGCTTCACCAAGGCAACGCTGTTGATACCCGACCTCCATTCGACGGTGACCAGGCATTCGCTCTTGGTAGGATTAAAACTTAGCACCTTCTTGGATTCACTCTATGCTGTTCTCCGCCAAATATGGATGCCTTGAGGGCGCGAGCAGCCAAATACATGAGTATTGAAGAGAATGCCGACGCCAGGAAGCGAAAACTACAGCCACAAGTCACAAAGGAAAGCCCCCGACTGTAAAAGAAGGTCCGGCCCAAAAGGTATGACCGATACACCTCCCTTAACGCTACTCGGGAGGCTATCTTGCAGGAGGCGTGTAGCCTGGACCTTGTCCACCTCCCTCGTCCAGGACGACCCCAACAAGGGGCAGACCCTAATCTCAGGTGCAGCTACCACCAGAGTATCGAGCATAGTACTGAGGAATGCACTAAGGTGCGTGACATTATCGAGGAGCTCGTCCCAGTCAGGGGCCCTGTCCTGCTTTGCTCAGAGAAGCCCGCCTCAGAGAGAGGGGTCCAGACCTTTCGGGCCCCGAGGAGGTCGCAGAGGCCGCCCTAAAGGGGCTAGGGGGCGAGCGCGGATGGTTCCAAAAGGAAATAGGACGAGGGAGCCCAAGGCCGAGGCGACGGGTGGCATAGCCCAACAAGACCCCAACATGGCTGCAGGGTCCGTTAAGTAGTCAGTACCATCTCCGGGGGTTTCGTCGGAGGAGGTTTGTCCAACTCTTCCAGGAAAAGATATATAAGCGTCAACTCACTTACACATCTACCACCTCGGTCACAGCCCTCCATAACCTTCTCAGACGTTGACTTCTCGGTATGTGACCCCAACCAGGATGATTCGGTGGTGGTGACCGCCACCATCGCCAATTGGAGGGTGCACAAAGTTGTGGTTGACCAGGGTAGCTCGGCTGACGTGCTATATTGGTCAACCTTCTTGAAGCTCAATATCCCAGTGTCCGCTGTCCAACCGTACGCCGAGCCGCTATTGGGATTTGCTGGCCAGAGGGTTCACGCCAGGGGATTTGTTGACCTGCTTACAACTTTTGAAGCTGGACAAGCGTACAGGACGCTGGTGGTCCGGTACATTCTGATTGACGCAGACACCTCTTATAATGTATTGATAGGAATACGCACCCTTAACCAGTTAGAGGCAATCGTGTATACGCTCCACATGGGCATGAAGTTCTCAACTCCCGACGGAACCATTATAACTGATAAAGCGCTCTCGAAGGAGGCTCGGCAGTGCTACGTAAAGAGCCTGAAGGTCACCCCGTATTCGTTGAAGACAGTAGCGGAACGGGAGACACAGACCAAAAAGCTTGAGCCCTCCTCAGCTGAATGCAATAATGTGGCGGGGGAAGGAGAGCAGCAACCCAGAAGCGACGTCTCGATGGATAGGGAAGAGGTGGACCTGGATCCCCGAGCCAAATTTGAAGAGGGTCGCCCTACTTTTGATGAGCCCATGACAACAGTTCAGCTCGGTACCGACTCTTGCCAAGTCAACCACCTAGGCCTAAGAGCCCCGAGACTGGTTAGAGACAAATTGGTGCGGGTAATAGTGAAAAATTCTAACCTATTCGCCTGGAGTCCCGCAGACATGCCCGAAATCGATCCGGACTTCATGTGTCACAAGCTGGCGCTGCTCCCCATAGCAGCACCCATTTCGCAGCAAAAAAGGAAGCTCGGAGAAGAGCGACAAGCAGCGGTGGAGGTAGAGGTGGCACAACTCGCCAGTGCCGGATTCATCAGAGAACTAATTTACACCACATGGCTGGCAAATGTGGTGATGGTAAAAAAGTCAAATGGAAAGTGACGTATGTGCGTGGACTACACCGATCTCAACAAAGCTTGCCCGAATGACACTTATCCATTGCCCAGTATTGATCGGCTAGTTGACAACACTTAGGGGTATGAACTGTTAAGTTTTTTGGACGCCTATTCAGGGTATAACCAGATTAGGATGTATCCCCCGGACGAAGACAAGACGACTTTTATGACCGACAGGTCCAATTATTGCTACCGGGTGATGCCGTTTGGTCTCAAGAATGCAGGGGCCACGTATCAAAGGTTGATGGATAAAATCTTTTGGGGCCTCCTAGGAAAAACCATGGAAGTCTATGTCGATGACATAGTGGTCAAATCGGCTAAGAAAGAAAAATTTACGCCTCAACCCTAAAAAGTGCTTCTTCGTAGTTGGAGGCGAGAAGTTCCTCGGCTTCATGATTACATAGAGGGGGATCGAGGCAAACCCCGACAAGTGCAAGGCTATATTGCGCATGCGAAGTCCCGCATGCTTGAAGGAGGTTCAGCAGTTGAACGGGAAGTTAGTGGCCCTCTCCCGTTTCCTACCAAGACTGGCCGAGAAGGCGAAACCATTCTTCAGACTCCTGAAAGGGGCCAAGACTTTCACATGGGATGAAGCTTGTGAGGACATGTTCATCAACATTAAGAGAGACTTGTCTGTGCTGCCGATATTGATCGGCCCACCTCTCGGGGCCCCATTGTTGGTATACTTGGTAGTCAGGTAGGGGCGGAAACCGAGTAGGTTTCTGTCAGTACAGGGGGTGTCGCAGAGTGTGATCGGGGTGGAACAGGAGTCGCCTTTCCACGTCTTCGGGGTGTCAGTGTAGCTTGAAGAATTTTGTCTTAAAATGCTTGTAGGACGAGTTGTACAAGGTGAAGAAGGGCTTTCGTGGCTAGAGCTTAAAGAAACCCAGCCAACAGGTTTTTCGAACTTCATTTGGTAGAAGTAGGTAAAGGTGTTCACAGAGGGCACCAATCCAAGCTGGTCACATAGCAACTCAAAGCATCGTAGGAAAGCCCAGCTGTTGGGATGCAGTTGGCTCGGGGCGATATTCATCAGATTTAGCATGCCCGCCTCGAAGTCGGTCAGGGGAAAGGTAATGTTGTACTCTTTAAATAGATAGTCGTAAACATAGATGAAGCCATGGCTATTGAGGCGAGGCTTCATGTACACCTGCTCGTGCGCTCTGCAAGGCCTAGTTAAGGCGTGCTTAGCAACCGAATCCTCACAGGGAGGGTACACAAAGACAAATTGGTCCACTTTGTTCCTAGTATCGAATTCGGAAGTGTGCCTATCTACAGAGCTATGTAACCTCCTGACTTTCTTCAAAGTCCTTGAGGGCCCTTGGTTTGAGATGAAGGGATTAGGGATTTTCCTTTTCCTGGAAAAATCAGGCAGAGCTGAAGCCACTGGAATAGCACTAGTTGGTTGGTGGTGAGGCGCGAGCGAAGGGGTACCTCTGAGGACTCACGATCACCTTGCGCAGAGGTAGCGCTCAAAGGAACTCGCTACCCGTGGGAGTTACTTCCCTATCTAACAAGTTTATACGAACGCCAAAAGAAGTAGAGTAAGAAGAGGATGCCATGGGCATACCTACGGATGTTGCTACTGGATGAAGGAAGAAGAAGCGCAATGCAAGCCTGGAGTCGAACAAGGAAGCCGGGAGGTTAAGAGCCTAGAAGGTCAAGAAGCTGGAGAAGTAATTGCTGAAGGAAGGCGAGAGTCGAGTAAGAAGTCAAGGAGCCTACCTTCCATTCAATACAGGCTCCAGCTCAAAGGCCAAAGGCCGAATCAATCGGATGGGGACGAGCCACGCTCTGCAGAGTACATGTGGCATCATCCTACGGAAAAAGAGAAGTGTCTTTCAGAAGTGGCTTCTCTGGACTTCATTTAATGAAGAAGTGATGGCTCACCCATTGGCACAGAACCCGGCAAAAAGGGGGGGAAAGTTCGACCTCGCCCAGGCGGGAAAGGGGGTTAGAACGTAATTGCCTCAAGCCGGTTGTCTTACTTGGCATACATCACCGATAACTACTCGGTCGTTGTGGTAAACCAGCGACTGGAATCCCCGAACTAAGGGGCTTGTGTACCTACCCTGTAGTCAGGCCAGATTCGCCCGCACTAGTGTCAGTTTCACCTAACATCTCTCTTCATTAATACTAGTGACAGTTACGAATCCAGGTGTTAATTCGGGATTCACAACGTCTTTCGAATTGAAGGAGGGAGGGAAACAAACTGGGAGAGAGGCCTATAAGGAGGGGAATCAGAGACAGGAAACAGGGAGGAAAAAATATTCTTTATCATACACTTTTATTTGCTTTAGTGAGATACCTAAAGCACTCTTACTGACTTGAGCGTCGGAGTGTCTTTTGCAGGTGATCTTCCTATTGGGAAAACTGCAGGAACTCAACAACTAGTGTTGCCACCGGGAGGAACTCGGTCTCGGGTCAGGTAAGAACAGATGCGATTGTAAATATTGAGTGTTGTGAGGGGAATGAAAATGTTTGTCACGGTTGAGAAGGGGCCGATGAAGATTTTTTCTATTTGTACACATGTTTGTTTACTGAGTCTCATGTCAAGCTTCCTTTTGACGAGACGATCATGCAGGTTCTGCGAGTGTTGAATGTCGCGCCTACCCAACTTCATCCCAATAGTTGGGCGGCGTTGTAGGCATTTCGCTTGGTTTGTAGAATGCTTGGGCTGACTGCCAGCTGTAGCAATTTTCTTTACTTTTATTGTACTCGTCCCGACGATAAGGTGACATAGTTTTCGTTAGTTGGTCAGCCAAAGTTGTGTTTTTTGGCCCCTTTCACTGCTTCTTATAAGCATTTCAAAAAATATTTTTTCCAAGTGGGTATTGAGAAAGAAGGAAGGAAGTATTTTTTAAGTGGTAAAAGCCCCAGATTTCCCTTTTATTAGACCAACAGTCTTGCTAAGATAAGCTCCTGGCTGAAGTCAATGATGTCGGCCGAGGAGTTGAGGACTATCTCGGTTCTGGAAAGCTTTCCCAGGAAGTTGCCGACCCGAAAACTCCTGGCCATATATGTGTCTTCTCGTCTTGAGGATGAGTTTTATGGTAAGCTTTTGTTCATGGCTTCTTTTTGTTGTGCCTTTTTAACTTTGTTGAGTTTTGTCTTGTATCGCAAAGATCATGGCTTCAAGCACTCATCAAGGGAAGAGTTTCTTCAAGCAGCTGAAGATGAGTAACTTGGACTCGGACAAGGAAGACCAGCCTAGCACTGCCAAGGGGGCGAGACTAAGTACTCCTGAGGGGGTTCTTCGTTCGAAACCAGCCACAGCGCAGCCCTTGGCCGTGATCCCCCTTTCTGAGGCTAAGAGGAAGGCGAAGAAGAAAGAGAAGGAGAAATGAAAAGAGAACTCTGCTCGCAAACATTCCCTGTCCAAGTCTCATTCTAAGTCCTGCTCCAAGTCCCCTAAGAAGAGTCGCCGAGAGGTTCCTGGTCCTTCGGGGGATGGGCTTCTCGTGGCGGGGATGAGGGTGTCCGAGAAGATTGCTCTTCACATAAACAATGCTGAGAAGGTTGTGTTTCACAAGTCGTCTGTGGAGGAGCTGGTGGACGCGATTGCCAAATTTTGAGGGCGCATGTTGCTGAGTGCGGCTCGGCTCAAATAGGAAGTTGTGAAGCTCTCTTCTACTGAGGGAGAGAAGATAAAGAAGGAGTTTGAGGGTATTAAGGGGGAGTTGTCCAAGGCGAGAGGTTCACTGGACTCTGCCCTTAAGGCGAAAGAAGATCTTGCTGAGGAGTTAAGGGTTATCGTCGAGGAGCATTCCCGTTGTGAAGTGATGAAGTAGTTCCAAAGGTCGCGGCTCGATGAGCTCACTCTTGGGAATAAGAGGTTAAAGGAGGAGACTGAGCTTTTGAAGTCGAATCTTTCTGATACCAAAGCTGCTCTTGTTACAGAAAAGGCCCAGAGTGGGGAACTTAGGAAGGAGTTGCATCACCTTAAGAGGAGTATACTGGAGCAGCACATCCTCGGCTTCGAGAAGGCCAACAGTCAAGCTGCCCACTTTTATCAAATTCCTATCGACGAGGGGAAATTTGACTACAACAAGGATTTCTACAAGGCAAGTTGGTGCATGTTGATGACATTCCTGACGAAGAGCCTTCTGCTGCTGAGGTCTCTCAAGACAAGCCTTTGGATGTTGCTACCTTGCCTTCTCATCTTGAAGAGCCCACTGATGTGAAGCATGTTGAAGTAATAGAATAGTTATATTGGGAATTTGGGAAGGGGATAGTGCCTTTTGTTGTAGGTGCGAGATATCTCTTTTTTTTGTATGATCCCCCGTAGAATTATTTTTTCATTTTTTGGGGTGCCTTGTACATGAGTTATTCCACATATATATGAATGTTAAATTTCTATGTTTCCTTTATCTTTTCCTTTTCCCGGCGTTTGCTTGATCGTTCCTGAGGCCTCAATGTCTCATGTTTGGGAATTACTCAATTTTTAGTTTTGCGTGGAATTCTTGTTGACCTTTTATTAATGCTCCCTTAGGCGCCTTCTCGCTTAGCATCACCAGGTGATTTTCTGACACTTTGTCGTCACACGTTCAACATCACTACGTGAAGGCGTTGTCGTCCTTGAACGAGGTTGCGTTTGTTGTACAAACAGGTGGAGGAGATTTTGGTTTGGAGCGAGGTTTAGGACTTGGTTGGATTCGTGAAAATAAGCCCTTCCAGAACCAAGATGTGATACTCGGTGTTGACCACGGGAGTAGATTTGTCTTTGGGTAAGACTCGGCGCTTAGTAGGGGTTCATGAGAATGAACTCTCTCGGGACCGAGGTCTGGTATTTGATAGGGGTTCGTGAGAACAAACTCACCTAGGACTGAGGTCTGGCACACGGTAGGGGTTCGTGAGAACGAACTCACCCGGTACCGAGGTTTGGCACTCGGTAGGGGTTCGTGAGAACGAACTCACCCGGGACCGAGGTCTGGGACTCGGTTAGGGTTTGTGAGGACGAACTCGCCCAGGACCGAGGTTTCGCACTTGGTTGGGGTTCGTGAGGACGAACTCACCCAAGACCGAGGTCTGGCACTCAGTTGGGGTTCGTGAGAATGAATTCACTCAGGACCGAGATCTGGTACTCGGTAAGGGTTCGTGAGAACAAACTCACCCGGGACCGAGGTCTGGCACTCAGTTGGGGTTCGTGAGGACGAACTCGCCCAGGACTGATGGTTTGGTGTTGTCATTGTTTAATCGAGTTTCAGTTGAAATTCCTCTTTTGATTACTATAAAGTTACATCAGTACATAACAAGGCTTATCAGCTATAATAAAACTTTAAATGAGAGGTGTTCCAAGTTTTAGGGATGGATTCTCTTGTAAGCCACTCAAGTCTATACACCCCATTCCCTAGGTTTTCTTTGACTCTGAATGGGCCCTCCCAGTTTGATGCCTACTTTCCTTCTGCAGGGTCCTTTCTCACTTCCCCTGCCATCCTCTATACAAGGTCGCCTTCTTGAAAGCTTCTTGGTTTCACACAAGTGTTGTACCTTCGAGCAGCTCTCTGCTTGCATGCTTCTTCTCTTATGTGTGCTTTATCGCGATGTTCCTCCAGGAGATCGAGGTTGGCTCTAAGGTTGCCATTGTTGATATCAAGGTCCTCCAGCCGCCTTTTGAGAGTAGGCTCGCCCACCTCTACTGGGATCATCGCGTCAACGCCATTAGTCAAGTTGTAAGGAGGCTCCCCTGTGGTGGACTAAGGGGTGTACCTGTATGCCCAAAGTATTTCAAGTAGTTCTTCTACCCACCTTCCCTTCGACTTGCCCAATCTCTTCTTCAACTCATTCAATATGACCTTGTTTGCTGCCTCGGCTTGGCCGTTTGTTTGAGGGCGCTCCACAGAACTGATGTGATGTTTGATCCCCAAATTATTGTAGAATTTCTCCAGTTTCTTGTCGGTAAATTGCTTCCCGTTGTCGGTCACAATGGCATAGGGTAGGCCAAATCTGCATATGAGTTTCCAGACGAAGCTCTATACTTGTTGTGTCGTGATACGCGCAAGGGATACACTTTCAAACTAGCAATGTAACACTCCCTTGCTATCTTCTGATCTCCATACACCGTAAATATGTCCTTACTTTCGGCGGGGAATTTCATAGCCAAGTGTGGCGTTGATACTATGGCACCAAGGGTATTCAGGGAGGGTCTTCCAAGTAAGGCATTGTATGAGGTGTCAGCGTCAACCACTAGGTAGCAGATCTTAGTAACTCTGCTGCTTGGTTTCCCTACTAACCGAGTTTTTAATTCAATGTGCCTTTTGACTTCGACCCTTTCTCCGGAGAATCCGATGATTTGCTCGGGGTATGGCTTGAGGAGGTTTTTTGAGAAGCTCAATCGTTGAAAAGTCTTTCATACAGTAAGTCAATAGAGCTCTCTTGATCAACCAGGGTCTTCATAACTGTGAAGTCGAACACTTCGACAGTGATTACCATCGGGTCGTCTTGGTTGGGATCAATTTGGTGGAAGTCCTCATCAGTGAAGGTGATGTTGGGCATGCTTCTCAAGGGCCTATTTAACACCGTGTTCACAGACTGCACCAACCGCATATGTCTTTTCCTTGATGAAGACGAGCTCTCTCCACAGGTGAATCCCCCTGCTATGGTATTTATGACTCCTCGTAGTAGGGGGTCTCTGTCTGTTCTTCGAGCGTCTCTCCCATCTCGGCCCCGGTCAGGGTCATCCCTTCTTCTCTTGTTCCTATCGTCGCCCTCTCTTCCCGGAGGATCCCTACGCCACCCACGGTCGAGTCAGTGGACGTATTGGCAAAGGTGGCCGGCCTGGATCAGCTCTTCTATTTTGTTTTTTAGGTTCACGCATTCCTCCGTGGTATGCCCATGGTTGTTGTGATACTTGCAATATTTGTCTGGGTCAGCATTGGGGGGTCTCAGAGCTTTTCGAGGCTGCGCTAAGAGGTTGGTGTTAAGCGCTTCGGCAAGTATGCGGGAACGATCAATGTTCAAGGGAGTGTATTGGTCAAATTTAGGCTTTCGGGCCAGGTCCCCGATCTTGGTGCTCGGTTGATGGAACCGAGTTCTGTCATTCCTGAGGTTGTGGCTCGGTTTTTTCTGAGTGGTTTCATCTCTTAGTTGTTTTCGAAATTCTTTCAGTTCCTCGAGCTCCATAAATTTTGTGGCCCTTCTTCTCAACTCTTCCAAGTTGGTCGCAGGCTTCTTGCATAGGTTGTCCGAGAACGGTCCCGGCTTTAGGGCTGTCACTAGGTGGTGGAGGGTGACTTCTAGGCTCAAGTTTTTAATCTTTAAAGTCATCTTCCCAAACCTCTCCATAAACATTCGAAGCGATTCTCCCTTCTCCTGGCGAACATTCACCAAGGCGAGGGACGTTAGCTGGTGAGGCCAGCTGGTGGCAAACTAGGATCCAAACATGGACGTGAGGGTGTGGAGCTGTCGACCGAATACGGAGGTAGCTTAGTGAACCAACTTAACGCTAGCTCCTTTAGGGAGGTGGGGAATACTCGACATAAGACCTCGTCGTCTGAGGTGAAAAGGCTGACTTGGGTAGCGAACGTGTCCAGATGCTCGTTGGGGTCTGTGGTGTCGTCATATGTCTCGAAATTCGGGTTCCTCCAATTTGCTAGGAGGGGGGCTTTCACCACTTCGTCGGTGAAGGGATGTCTCTTGATGGAAGGGCGAAGGTCCGTATGGGTCGAGTTATTCGTGCTATGCCTAGATAGAGGAATTCGGACTGAGGTACTCGTCCCCTCACGCTCAACGGTCCTCTCGGGCCCCTTCTCAGCTAGCTTCCTTCTCAATTCCAAGTTTTCATGTTTCATCCTCTCTATCTCCTCTGTGTTTCTTTTCTTGAGGTCTTCTAGCTCGTTTCTCATCTCGAACAACAAGGATGTGGCATCAACATGGTTCTCAGGCATGGTGCGTGAAGATTCATTATTGATTCCTTTGCGAGTTGTCACCATTTCGTTTTGAGATAGTCGGCCCTACGATGAGCGCCAAAAATGTTCCACATAAAAAAGTAAGCCGAGTTATGGGGGTAGGACTCGACGAATTAGGATGAAGTGAGAGCTGACTAGAGTACTCGAACTTAATCTTCGGATATCCTCTCGAGTTAAGTCAACACATCCTCCTCAGTCCTCGAGGGGTGGTAGAGTTTAGTGTTCTCGGCTAGCTTTGGATCCTTGGTCTCTTTCCAGGGCAAGACTGCTCATTCTACTCGATCCGCCAGAGGGGGAGGATACATGTGAAGACACTCCGACGATCAAGTCAGTTTTTGTATCAAGAGTAGAGTCTAGTCCTACCTGCTCGGGGTGTTCCCCTATTTATAGGGACGATGTTAGGGCACTCTATCGTTTATTGGGCGCACTGTTTAGGCGTGTGTTAACAAGCTATGTTAGCAGTTTAACTTCGTGTTAACTCTGCTAATCTCGTCTTTGGATTCTACTTTCTAAGTGATAACCTCCTTGTTCTCGATCTTGTGCATGAGGGTGTTACGTACTCGGCTCCCTCTCGGTTCCTTGCTCGACACTTACCCGGACCATTCTAGGTGTCCGGTACACAATCCATCACTGCACATTTTGGTATAGGTAGAGAGGTACATAAGAGTTCCGTTGGTTCGTTTAGAAGAGAATGAGGTACTCCGATGTGAGCTGAAATGAAAATATTTCAAATGATTAATATATATGCTAAGTATGTATAAATGAAAATATTACTACGCAATTTTAAGCTTTCAACCATTCATTTAGTTTAAAAAATAGGATTAAACATCTTTTTTACATCCTGGGCTATTTTTAAAAATTCCTTTAGCAAATTATATACCTATTTCATCTTTGAATTTTATCAAAGTTTTGTAAAATATTCTAATAAGCAAACAGTTAGGTTAAATTTATGCAATGAAATCCGAATCATGTTTATCTCAATCTATGTGCACGAGTTGTGATCAAAATCTACAACACCATCATTTTCATCTTCACATTTAGCACCAACACTTTGTGTTTGTGGGAAAATATTGTTACTGCTAAAATCAAGCACATTGAAGAACAAATGAAGAAGTAAAAGAAGTGTTAGTAAGATGACTCGCTTAGGAAAAATGCTAAGTTGAATAAGAAATTAGTGGCAGAGAGGATGAATTTTAGGAAGAATGTTAAGGTGAAGCATAAATAATACAAATCCATATAAAAAGGTCATTGAGTTATAACATTAATATGAAAATTCCGTCTTATTTGACTTGTTTTGAAACTTTAAGATTAGAAAGACTTGTACTTATAAATATTATATAAAGTAATATAGAGAGTGTTTTTCCCTCTACCTCCTTACGTTCTTCCACCATCTTTATATATTTTTAAAATGATAATCTTGCTCTTCTGTAAAAAAAATAATTTAATCTCGTCCCTCATAATTTACTCCTCACTGTTGACGTACCTTCATTTGTTTCGGTGTACCTTTATGTGTTTCCTTCTCCGTTGTTTTCCACGACTCTTTTCCTTCATGTCCCATCATATTCATCCATTTCTAACATGGTAGATGAGTGTAGTGTATTCAAAAGTTGCGTAAGGAATATGTATTATTATTAGCTTAAAAAATGGTACATTTAATCTCTTAAATTAATTATCAATGGCTTTTAAATTATTTATCTCAATTAAATTAATCGCCTTTTGTAATTTATTGCGTATTATTATTATTATTATTATTATTATTATTATTATTATTATTATTATTATTATTATTATTATTATTATTATTATTATTATTATTTTAGAACATATGATTTGTCACTGCAATGCTCTATTGGTTATCCGGATGTACGCGGATAGATGGAAAGGTGATTAAATGTGGATGTTATGCTCTATTGGTTATCCGGATGTACGCAGATAGATGGAAAGGTGATTAAATGTGGGATGTTTATTCACACGGATGGTTTAGGACAGATAGTGTTATAATTGAAATCATAAAATTGCAGAGTCCTACGTTATACCAGCATCTTCTTGTGTAGCAAATATTGGTGTTTCCCTTTCTTTCAATTTGATCTTGCTTAGAAAACTGGTATCAAGACTTGACCAAATAATAAATACTAGTAGAAAAAACACATTCTACGACGGAATATCATCGCGGTTAAAATAGAACCGTAATTAAAAATAACACGATGGTATTTTTGAAATTAAGTACAACTATACCAGCGCGGTTGACGCAAAAACTGTGATGGTAAGGCACAAATATTTTAAAATTGAAAACTGATTGGAGATACCAACACGGTTCTGGAAACAACCGCGTTCGTATCTGCAAAATAATTTTTAAATTATTTTGCAGGAGGATACGAACGTGGTTCCCACTAACAACCCCATTCGTATCCCCTTCTTCTAGGGTTTTTTTCGCATTTTCCTTCTCGCTTTCGTCTTTCTCTCTTTCTCTCGAGCAATGCCATTCTTCCTCTCTCGGTCTCGCCATTTCATTCTTCTTCTCTCAGTCTCGCCATTTCGTTCTTCCTCTCTCGGTCTCGCCTCGCCATTGCATTCTTCCTCTCTCGGTCTCGCCTCGCCACCACCACCACTTCCTCTCTCGATCTCGCCTCTCTCCTCTCGCCTCGCCATTTCTGCCGCCACCACCACCACTCAGGTCCTCATTCTTCTACTCCAAAGCTTCTTACTCATTGTTTTTAGTATTGTTTTACAGAAACCCATTGTTAATATTGCTAAGCATGAACCAATCTCGTAGTCACGCATTTGTTGTTAACTCCATGGTTAACTTTCAACGTTTTCTGCAGCAGTATTGGATAACTTGATTTTTAGCCATTTTTGTTAAAAGTTTGGCATTTTGGGTGACATAGAGTTTTCATCCGAGAAAGAGTGTTTTCAAGGTCCATAGCCATTCCTTCTCAACTTGGAATTTTCGTTTTGGTGTGTATATTAATTAGATTAACTTGGTGTGTATACTAGATTAACTAAATATGTTGTATTATCATAAAACTAGTAGTTATACAAATGTATCATAATTTTCTGCACTTATTCAATTTTCTCTGTTTAACTTCATTTTCTATTTTGAGGTATCCACCATAGTCATCCACACGTTTCTCAAGTCTGCTACCATTGTATCGTGGTGTTGCTGCCATTGTCTCTACTTTGCAGGTTCGTCCATTTCTTTTGTCAAATTCTCAATGTTTCTATTTAATTATCTTACTAGGATGATGTTAGAGAGACTAGAGTATATCACTAGGATTGTATCATGTTTATCATGACGTGTTGGTATTGAGTCCGGGGATGTTCGATCCCTGACATTTTATGTTTTCTGTAATATTTATGTTTATCATGAGGTGTTGGTATTGAGTCCGGGGATGTTCGATCCCCGGCATTTTATGTTTTCTGTAATATTTATTTTTATCATGAGGTGTTGGTATTGAGTCCGGGAATGTTCGATCCCTGACATTTTATGTTTTCTGTAATATTTATGTTTATCATGACGTATTGGTATTGAGTCTGGGGATGTTCGATCCCCGACATTTTATGTTTTCTGTAATATTTATGTTTATCATGACGTGTTGGTATTGAGTTCGGGGATGTTCAATCCCCGACAATTTTAGGTTTCATTTGTGTCTTGTTTAATATATATGATGTCTTTTTTGTATACGTAGTCATGAATCGAAGTTGGATAATTGCAAGTCAAATCAGTGATGAGTATGAGAATGGTGTTGAAGAGTTTTTACAATTTGCTAAGAGGAATGGAATAGGAGTAAATAACAAATATTATTGTCCATGTGTGAATTGTGTAAATGTGACAAGACAAGATATTGAGTTGATACGAGAGCATGTTCTATGTGATGGTTTCTTGAAAAGCTATACAATATGGACTTGGCATGGTGAAGTTTTGGAGCAATATTCTAGCAAATCTACAACTAAATGTGAATATTCTAATGTATATTATGAGGATTGCATGGAAGACATGATTCGTGATATTGGAGAAGATAATTTTCACCAAACACATGTGTATGATTCATTGAAAGATGATTCAGTCACAGAATTGTATCCCGGTTGTTCTACTTTTTCTCGCTTGTCAATAGTATTGTGATTATTTAATATCAAGGCAAGAAATGGATGGACTAATAAAAGTTTCACCAAATTGCTAGAACTATTCCATCAAATACTTCCAGAAGGTAATACATTGCCAAGTAGTCACTATGAGGCGAAGAAGATATTGTGTCCAATGGGTATGGAGTATCGAAAAATACATGCTTGTCCCAATGATTGCATATTGTACAGAAAAGAGTTTGAAGGATTGCATAAGTGTCCTAGATGCGGGGTTTCAAGATACAAAGTAAAGGATAATGACGGTGATGATGATGACATGAAAAAGGGTCAGTTTTCATCAAATCCTTTCATTATGGCTTACCGAGCAAAACAAGTTTTTTATGTTAAAGATCCTTCAAATGAGAGGTGGTCAATTGTCATCCAATATGCTAATAATTTATCATTCTCAAGACATATACCTCCTATGAATGAACAAAATGATGTTGATGAAGTACATGCGACACGAACGGATCATAATGAAGGAATATGGGAGAACATTGCAACACTTCCATAATACAAAAATAAGTAATGTTTATTTTTTTATATGAGTTAATATTAACATTTGATGTTGTTATTGTTGACGTTATATATTAAGCATATTTTTTTCAATTTCAGGTCATGGCTGATTCTTCAAAGAAGACTAGAGAAGCTACACCCCTGAAAGCTATTGCCATTAATCGTCTTAGTGGTATCAAAATCCCAGTTGATATAGATCCTCAGAGTGGTAGGGCTTCAGGCCCAAATGCTGCAAAGTTTGGCAGTTACTTAGGTGTCTTAGCACGATCAAAAGTATCTATTTTGATACCTGACTGGGATCATGTGACGGAAGAAGAAAAAGATCTGATTTGGCAGGACCTTTGTGTAAGTAACAAATTTATAGGTTATAATAATTACATTATGAATTATTTTTTTTCTTTGCTTGATGACTTATTTATTTACTTTTGCAGACAAGCTTTGAGTTTGAAATCCCCAGCTTCATTAGGAAGAAGATTATGTCATCCATTGGGGCAAATTGGAGGTCATTCAAGGCCGTCTTGACGACTACATACGTATAGGAAAACGCAAGGGAAAGTCACCTCGTGAAAAATATGGAATTGATGAAGGGACTTGGAGACAATTTGTCCAAATTAGAGAGGATCCCTCTTGGCAGGTTTGATTTTTTTTATCCAAACCCACTTAATTAAATAATATCAATGTGACAAAGATGAATTTCGTATTTTGTAAGAGAAGAGGAAGAAAGAGCAAGACATTGCGAATAAGAATCTCACCCCCCACCAGGGGGTTATGATTTATTACAAAGGAAGATAATGGAAGAAAAGATGAAATCATTACATGATTCTTCAACTTTAGAAGATGTTCTTTCTCCTTCATCCCCTCCTAGTCGACATGAGAAATGGAAGTTGACTAGGACTACAGATGACATCTACAAAGTCTAAAGAGATTGCCCATCGGATTATGAGTTAATGTCAATAAATTGAGTATTATGTAATGTTTTCATTTTTAATATTTAATTGATGACTTTTATTATATTATTTTTCGTAGGATGACCTGGTGCAACAGAGCTCACAGGGAAGTTTTGTGAGTCAAGGAAAACAAGATATATTGAGGACAGCTATTGGCATCCCAGAACACCCTGGTCGTGTCCGCACTGCTGGGTTTGGTATAGGGGTAAGACAATTTTTTGGATCAGCTTCTCGGTCTTCGTCATCTGTGAAACCAGCCACACAAGACCAACTAGCTAAGATTAGAGAAGATTTAAAACGAAAAATGATAGAAGAAATTAAACAAGAAATGGAGCAGGTTATTTCGTCCATGGACATGACACAGCAGCACAATCCTATGCAGCAAGATGAAGCACTGCCTATGCAGCAAGATGAAGCACGCAGTAGAGTTAGCACAAAGGGTAGTCGTGTTGATGACAACGAGGACGAGGATGGGGAGGAGCTACAAACACATATTTCATATCTTTGTAAGTTGTTTGCTGGAGATCCTCTTCGTGTGGTAGCGATTGGGAGACTGTATGCTACAGGTTCGACGATCCACACATTGTCACTTAGAGAAGATTTAAGTAGAGTGGTCATCGAAAAAGTTAAATTTGTCGATGTCGATGTGTCAGAGCCCAAATCAGAGGTTAGATTTGTGGGGTAGGCACTTGGTACATTTATTGCATGGCCTACACATCTCCTAAAGGTCATTTCTAAAAAACATAAGGTATGATTGTCATCATTTCTCTTCATGTTATTTAAATTAACACTTAATTTTGTTTAAATTAATACATTTAGTTTTGTTATTTTCTATTACAGGACAGTGGGAGTAAACATAAATCACCAAGTCCTGAGTCGCATCCATCCAAACAACTCCAAACATCTGTGAATCCAATTCAAGAGTTGTTTAGGCTTTCCCACATCATGTATGATTCACCTTGTCCAGTTCAGTGGGATCATACAGTATTTGGTGTCAACAATGGTGGTATGCCACTGTACGTATACATGAATGATATAATGGAAATCGCCATGGGATCCCAAATGTTAAACATTACAGTCATTCAGTTATGGATGATGTAAGTATATTTTAGAGTTACACATTTTTACATTTCTTAATATGTTTTTACTGATATTCAATATATTAACAATGCAGGTACATAAACAAACTAGTTTTTAACTCAGGAAATCCTTATATCTATAGATTCCTTGAGCCACAAAGCATACAAATGTCTGGAAATAAAAGGTTGGAATGCTAAACTTATATACAGAAATGAATTGGAGAATCCAGAAAGAGCATTTATTTTGCCCCAATTATTCAATCGTACGTTACTAATCTTTATATTTTTTATTTCAAGTAATTTAGAGAACATCAATAATGGATTCATTTTTTTAGGAGTCATTGGCAACTAATGGTTGTTTGTCCTTTCAATAACACAGTGGTCTGGTTCTGTTCACTGCATAAGAAGCCAACTAATGACTTCAAACAAGTGGTACAAAGGTATGATTTAATTTACCTTATAAAATATTGATCTTGTTTGTATAATATGCAAGTTATTACTAATCATCTCTGATTTTAGTGCAATTAATGTTATTAACGTACTTGGTAGTAGATCTATATCTTCATCTCATACCCTACGTTGGGTGCAGCCTAAGGTATTTTTATTCTTAATTGAACCTATTCATTGTTGACTTGTTTAATGAATTAACTTTGATGAAATTGTAGTGTAACAAACAAAAAGGAAGTTGGGAATGTGGCTACTACGTCATACATTTGATGAAGACCATAGTCCAAGCCCATATCATCGACTCTTGGGAACATGTATGAAAGTTTTCAAATTAGATAAAATTATGATGAGCATATGATGATAACTACTAACACAATTATTCTATTTCAAATGTTCATAGGTACCTAGAAAATATTCAGACAAAATGGGCAACTTACTTCATTGAGAAGAGAAATGAAATTTTATAGTTAACTTGTAGTAAGTATAGTATAATGTATAGTAATATTTGTCTAAGTTGTAATATATTGTAACAACTTTCTAGTATATGCATATATAGACTTATATAATGGTTGTGTAAATACTTAGAATTGTCATATTTGTGGAAAATTGAATGTTGAATTGAGTATGTGTTGAATTGGAGATATTGGATTTTGAATTTTGGTTTTGATAGCAGCAATTGAATTTTGGTTGTGCAACAACTATTTAATTTTGGTATTGGGCAGCAATTTTGGTACTGGGCAACAACGAATAGCTGCTACCATTTTAAAAAAAAAACTGCCACATACCATTGTAGGGAGAATCGCGCTGGTATGTGCCAATTTTTGATACTTCTGCACACTGTGAGCCATTTTTTAACGCGGTTTCTGAAGAACCGCGGTGATATGTTATACTTTCCATCGTGATTTACAACCGCGTTGGTATCTTCAGTACTTTTTATCGCGATTACATCCATCACGGTTGTACAACTGCGCTTGTAAGCCTTATACAACTGCGATTAAATATCTTTTTTTATTAGTGAAAGTGCAATGGAATTCACTCGGGATACACATTAGGTATCGCCACACCACAATAATCATCAAATAAGTAAACTTTCAATATATAGTAGGAGAGAATTTATAACAAGCAATAGCTAGAGGCATGGCAACATTTTTCAGTTATGAGTCAGTATAACTGGGTGACATGCTCAGTAGGAGCTGTAAATTTAGGTTGTTTGGGATCATCCCTGTCAATTTGAACAAAACCCTAGATATAATAAAACATTGCAGGCATTTAATAGGAATCATTGGTATTATTAGGAAGATATAAACCCTTACAATGTCCCGCTGCATTTAATAGCTATACCTTTCCCAACCAACCAAGTCAGCGCACAAGGCCTATATGCTCACAGAGTTTCCAGAGTTATGCTTCTCATCTTGTGTTTTCCTTTGTTCCCCTCTCCCCTTATCTGAAGCACTCTGCCGTCTTGAGACCTTATTCTCTCTTTCTCCTCAATTTCTCTGGAGATGGGCTAATGAACACATAAATATATAATATATTGGTGTTTTGCTTAACTGTTTTCATGAGAGAAATAAATTCTTTTGGGATAAATTATTTGCATAACTATACATCTCCTAATACAATTTTTCTTCAAAGCTTGTTACGAAACATCTCTAGCATGTGATTAGATCGGAGTGAACTATGTTTTAGAGATGCAAATGATCCTACCTTGAGAAATGGCAAGAGAAGTTTTTGACGATATGTATAGATAATAATGTCTTGTCAGAACTCAGTCCATACAACGAAGCCTGAACAGAGAAGGTGCGCTAGCTTCTCTTATACAAGTTTGATCTCTGAGAACATTATCAAACCCTTCCACATTGATAAAACTGCAACCTCCACTCCGATATTTTACATCGAAAGCTCTGAATCCCATTCTTCCATTTCTTTCCTATTCAGTGCACTGGCGTTAGTGTAGATCAGTAGTTAAGTAATGGGATTCGGATTCACTCCTAAAAACATGTACAGGCTATTTTATGAAATTCAAAAGGAAGTTTGGGAAATTGTACATGCTGGATGTAGTTTTCATAAGTTCATCCTTGCATCAAAAACAAAAGTGATAACCTACCTAAAGGGCATTATATTACAGTTTGCTACAACGCAATAATAATGAGAATTTGAAATGCTTAAAATTTAAAGGGTATGCAGCATTTCAATTATCTACCAGTACATTCCTGAAAGTCACTGAAAGATCAACAATCAGAGGTAAAATGAGATCCTCCTAGCTGGCATATGGTATAGCTTTTTATTTGGCACAGTGTACCCAACGAAAAGCCTTCCGATTAAAGATTCAACCGTTCTTATCTTTTTCAAAGTAGAATTCATATGCATGAGCTGGACCAGGCCAATCTAACATATTTGAAAAACAAAAATTAGTTTTCCAGAGTCTTCATTTTTTCACCTCAACCAGCCGTTTAACATATGTAATAAATAATACTTATTTGAAAACACTTAAATGGATGACATTAATTCAACATACCTACTCAAGTTGAATTACAGTTCAAAAGCATATTCACCACAATACTAAGCAAAATGTTGGCACTGACTACACACAAACTGCAAAGAATAAGGAAAAGATCAGTAGTCACTTCTGCAGTAAGTACGTTTTAATTAAAATGACACGAATGCTCACTCTAAAAAAATATATGCACAAAAAATTAGGTTTCGTTAACACTTGTAATTCCAGTCCAGTATCAAATCGAACAATTAGGCAATTCAAGACTACAGAGATTTGGAAAGGGAACCAGTGGGAGAGGCATTAGCGAATCACAACTATTATCTATTGAGAGTGATTCCAGTAATTCATGTTTGTGTTGCATGGAGAATTTCAGTTTCTTTAAACCGCTTATATTAAGAGATTTCAGCGATGTAGGAAGACGATCACCTGGAAAAGATATGGCTGAGGAACAATCCTTTAATGACAAATGACAAGGATTGTCTATTCTCCATCACTACCTGCCAAAATAAACCGTTAGATATGTACTTAAAATTTTGATGGTTGATATTGAAGATAGTTAAAAAGTCTACGGGTTTGTCCTTTTCAAAGACAAGGTTCATCATGGTCGGATGCTTTTTGAAAATTCAGCATAGATATATTAATTAAAAATTCAATGGATGAGCATCAAGACTCGCTTTTCATTTTGTTTCAGTGAACTTTAAGGAGCTAAATGGTAAAGAAAAGATATTGAGTGGGAACAAAAATAGAAAATAAAGAAAATCTTCAACCAGATGCATGAATAATTTTTAACTTACCGACAAACATTTTGTCTAACAAGACATTATATTTATATTTAAAATATTTATTAATTTTATTTCAAAAATTAAACTATATTTTAATTCGTCTCAACGTCAATATGTGAAAAAGTATTATTTTCTAATTATTATATACTAAAATACTTATTTGATCGTCTTTATTATAAACACGCATTCAACTGGAACCGATGATCCAATACTGGAGATAATCCATTACTAGACCAAATTCAATAACATTGCTCGTGGATATTGTTATGACACTTCTATATAATGGACGCCTGTTTTTTCACTTCTGTGCTGCTAATGCATAGAAAGCAAAAACGACAAGGAAAAAAATAAAGGGGATAACAGAATATGTTGACAAGATTATGAAGAATATAGTTAAGCAATGTTACTACAGGACAAGCCTAATCACCAGCACCTGCGCCACATTATAATTTATATATATTTCTAACCCATATTAAACAACTTCATCAAAGCCTTCGTTTGATACCATATTATCCCTTATTTGTATTACTTCCATTGTGCTAATTAATGCCTGTAAAAAATTGCCTCTGTTCTTTTACTTTTCCTCTTCATTTGCTAAAGCATGCGTTTGTACCTGTATGGAATCTTGATGTCTATCAACAAAGATGCAAATCATCAAGAATTATTGTCCCCATTTCGTTGTCAGTAATAATTAGCCAAAATGTCCCACTCCCATATACGATCCTTTTCTCGAGTATGAAGTTAGTCTTTTTTTTTCACCAACCAAGAACCCCACATGATACAATTAAAAACACTTGAGAACCTGTCTGCGCCAGGAAAAGTGATTCATTGCTACTTTTCAAGTGGGGCATTGAATCTTTTAATAGGATGGCTAATTATATTATGGGTAAATGTTGGATCATTGGAAGCTCTAATAACACTATCGGTTGCTATTGTCAATTGTTTGAGCTGTGATCCTGAATGTACTGTTTTGCAGGAGTCTCTTACTATCAATAGAAGCATGCACTTTATAGAATGTCCTGTCCAGACAAATTACAGTTCAAAAATCAAGTATCAATATCAAGCTCATTATTGGTTTATAAAGCAAGTATCAATATCAAACTGTTTTGCATGTGGCCTTGCATGTACAAGCTCATTACTCATTTTCCATAAATGCTGAGAACTAACCTAAAGAAAACCACATTTTAACAACCACATCGCTGGATTCTACCTAAATGCATGCTTGTATAACATCAGCACATGGCTGCACTAATTAATGATAACCTGCTTTCGCTTTACTAATCATTAACAATCATAGTTTCAGATAACACAGTCAATAAACAGCTTATAAACCCTACATAAGAAACCATGTAGCATCATTAGAACAATTATCCTCTGAATACTATAAACTGCAACTTAGCACTGCAGAATATAAACAAAACAATGACCACATACCAGTCTCTGTTGGCAAACAACAACCCAAAGTTAATCAAATTTTCCCCTTGATTAATAATGGTATAAAACAAGATTTTAGTGCAGTCTCAGTGGTTGTTATTGTCAGTGATCGAGTTCATCGTAATGGTGTTTTCCGAGCAATATATGGGCCTGAAAACAATTTCACGAAAGTCATTACCTGGGGCAATGATTACTGCTCTCAAATCTCTAAGGTCCAGTATTCCTGCTAGAGCCACATAAAACGCAGTCCCAGTTCATTCACAGAACCTCTTGACAAATATCTCCAACGATTTTATTAGCCAGTGAAATAATTATTCAATAATAATCTGCCAAAAGGAATCATCAAATTCTTTTGGGATAAAATAATAGATTAAACATTAAAGTATTATGAGCTACATGTACACAGATAAAAGAAGAGACATGTGTAGCAAATACAAGTGTTGTAATGGGGTGATTTTCATTTTCAGTTGCAATTATTACATGTAATGAAATTTAAAAAATAAAGTACTGTTTTTGTCTCTCTCACTTGTCTATTGGCTGGGGAAAAAAAATAAGAAAACTATAAGGAAGGTAACAGTAAAATAAGAATGGTACAGAACGTGTATGTAGGGTTTGATGCTATGGGTAATTTTACAAGTTAAAACCATTGATGAACAAGAACTCCACTCTGTCTGAGAGAAGTGAAGAGCTGCAAGCACTGATCATAAGTTTTCTCATACTTGGGACTCCTCTGTCCAGGGCAACACCTCTGCCACCTATTGTAATGGCACTCAAGAAAAATCTCATCCACCAAACATATAGCCCCAGTTTCAAACAACCTGGGAATCAAATCAAACTCCGTACCCTCCACATCCATCTTCATCACAACAAAATCATTCTTCGAAACCGTGTTCTTCAACCAGTCAGCAAAATCAAACCCGGGAATCTTCTCAACCTCACCACCATCAAAACCACCCGAAGACTGCAATGGTTGAATCCTCCCCATGCCCCTGCCCTTACCCTGAACCTTCTCCCCAGGGCCACGGTTAATCTCAAACACCAAACTTTGATTCCTAACCCATGCAGCGTAAGGCAACAGAGTAACCCCTTTCTTCAAACCATACTCCTGATGAAACGTTTTGTCAGCCTCAATGGCATACACATGAAAGGTCTTGTTCTGTTTCGGGTACTGTTTCCTAAACCAACTTCCAATACTAGAACCATAGCTTCTGGCTCCAACATCCACGTACACATACCTATCCTTAAAGCTTATATCGACCATTGAAGAAAGGTACCTTATGTTCTTCACGTTTCTCTTCAGAGTGATCCATGGCTTCAGTGGCTCCTCCTCAATTAATGCCTCAGCGTTTCTAACCAACTTTTTCTTGTAATCTGGAACAGAGCATTTTCCATTGGGGTCGGAATTGGAATCGGAACCAATTCCATAACGCTCTTTCTTCACAACGAGTTCTCTTACGTGAGACATCGATGAATCAAACCCTAATACGTCGTTTACTTTCACCACATTGCAACAAAAATTGAACAAATCAACGAATGAATTAAAACTGTAAGTGTCATTGGCCTTTACATGGAACGCGGCAAACCCTTCGGGTTTGAGCGTCCGAGCAATTTCCGCCGCGAACTCCGCCGGCCGCGGCGATCTCTCGAGCGCGCAGTCACCAGCGAACACGAAGTCGAACGTGCCGTTCGCGAACGGAATCCGGCGAGCCTCGCCGGACTTCACCAGCGGCGGCAACGCCTTCTTCGAAATACCAATAGCGTCAGTCACGCCGATCTCACGTAGCGCGAGGACGTCGCGGCCTGTCGGCGTCTCCACGCAGAGCGACTTCGCCGCCGGCGAGAGGAAGCCTCCGTCGATTAGGTCCTGGAACACAGACGAGTAGAACCGAACGCCGCTGATCCACTCCTTGCTGGTGTAGCGCTCCGGTGCCGCCGCGGCGCCGGTGGCGGCGCGGACGGCGAGAGCGCCGGATCTGGTTCCGGCAATGGTGAGATTCAGCGACGGGGAGAAGAAGCAGAAGTCGCCGAGGGTGCAGGACTCGCCGGCCAGAGTGATGACGTAAGCGAACCTTACAATGACGATGAAAAGGCCGAAGATGAGTAACCGTATGAGAACGTTTCTGAGAAAGCCAGGCTTCCCTGCGGTAGGCTCCATGGAAACAGATTGTGTACGTTTCTTAAAGAAAATAATAATTAGGAGAAAAAAAATGAATTACGTGAAAAGAGAGTTAGCGTTTGAATATTTGTTAAATTTATCGGGAGCAGAAACGAGCGGCGGTGTGGTTAGCGCCGATGAGAGAAGGTGAATTTGTGAGGGAAGGAATTGAGAAAGAGAGGGGGGCAAAACGGGAATTCATGGCTCCGGTGGGTTTGTTTGAGTTCTATGGAACAGTGACGAGAAAGAAAGAGAAAGAGTTCATTGGGATTACTCGGTGGGTTTTGGAAGAGTGAGTATATGGAAGATGATACAAATATGAGGAACGCCGCGTGGAGGTTAGTGGGGACCGGAATAGCCGGTTGTTTCTACGCGGAAGGAACAGCGTAGACGAAGGAAGAAAGCACGATGCCGTGGGTCCTTTTGTGATTTATTTATTTATTATCGCTTTCATTAAAATATTAATATTATAAGGGTTTTATAATTTTTATTCCTAAAATAATGTGATGACAAGCTGTGTGATGAAAATTCCAGAAACTCTGAATTGGAGTTTGCTATGGAATGAAAGTAACAAACAAACATTTTAGACAGTGGCAAGGGTTTATTTAGCGTCACTATAGACAGGTTCATCTTATCCTATGAGTTAGTATATTATTGTTTGGTCAAAGTGTAACATTTCTTTTTGTTAAAGCTGAAAAGAACCTTATTCTAAATTTCTACTTTGCCTATATTACAGTACTTACAGAAAAAATTCACCTATGATACATTACTTATAAGAAAAATATGGGTGAAACTTTAAGCTAATTGGAGAACATTACCTATAATATTTCTTATTTGTATGTTTTCTTCTTTTCGAGAAAAAATTATTAAAATTGATATTGTTGGTTTTGTTCACTGATCATCATGTTTCATTATAATATTATATATTTGGCATTTGGATCTACATTTACTGTGGCCACCGTGCTTGGGTTTCCATCTTCTATGCCTGTGACGGCCATATTATGCATTCAGCACATGCAAATTTTTCGAAAACAGTTTAATGAAATTCATTAAAGAGAAGGTCGAAAATTCGTTTCTTAGCAATATAATTATGGTAGCACATTATTTCAAAATATTAAAATGTATCAATTATCGTTTAATAAAGCAACAACATTTAATGTAATTAAAGTCGTAATTTTATATTAAAGTTGTAGATTAATTTTTTAGTCGATGTTATCAGTAATATGTACACTATATTTATTTCTGAACATGGAGACGTCCATGTCAACTAATAAAACTATAATGTGATTTTCTGGAAAGAATATTATTCACATGATGAATCTGAAGATTCGACACTATATATTAGTTATTCATAGGAGAATATAAAAGTCAAACTGTTGAGAATGGTGAAAATTATTAAAAATACATTGTACCTTTCTAGAAAGATTTTCAGATGATGAGAATTTTTAGATGAATATGAAAATTTTATAAAACACTCTAAACTAATTAATAATTATCAGAAAATATGGAAGTCAAATGAGTAGCAGTCAGTTTCACACATGTCCACGTGAGTGCTCACGTGAGTTAACTCGAGAGGAAAAGAAAGATGTTAAAAAATGAAAATAACTTTATCGATTCATTTGTATATTTTTTTAATATAGAAATAGGAAACTGAATATATGAAAAAAAATTATGTATATCTTCTTTATTTTGAAATAATATGCTATCTCATTGAGGCAATTACTTTATAACAAACCTGAAAAGTAAAACTTAACAAGAAGTATATCAAATAAACATTTCACTATAAAAATATTTTAAGTAAAATATTATAAATGTTAAAAATATTGTGAAATTTAAAAGGTTAATTCCAGAACTTGAAAATATTTATTGTAAAATATGATATTTGTATAAAGAACTTTAAAATAAATTTATTTTTTTATAAGAATAATTAAATTAATTAAAATTAAAAAAATTCAAATTTTATAATATTATCCATTTGACTAAGAAAGAGATATTTATATGTCATAATTTCAACATGTTTTCAACAAATGTCAAGGAATATTTTCTTATATTAAAATTGAGTGGGTTTACTTTTCTACCAATAATATTAAAGTTATTTTTGTTGTTGATGTTAAGCTAAGTTATTTTTCAACCAACTTTAGTTTGGGTTTATCTGGTTAACACTTTTCAATTAATGTCATATGTCTTTTTTTTTTAATTTATAAGAATTGAAGTTATTTTTAGTTGATATTAATCAAGGTTTATTTTATCTAATAATGTCAAAATGGAGTCAAACTTATAAATCAACTTTTATATATATATATATATTGTTAAATGTGGATCAATATGAATCTAACTCACTTAATTCATAGATTAAATAAGTTCAAGTTGAGTTAGAGATAAGGTTACCCTAACTTACTAATAAGATTGTGTTATTTTTTCTACTATAGGTTGGTACTTTTTATTTTTTTTAAGACTGTAATAGCATTTAATAGTGTTTGAATTTTTAAAATACATAATTTATTTGATTACTTAATTATATAGGTTGACCTTTTGATTTCATTTATTATCTTTATAATATTACTTCTCAATTGTGTTAATGATTAGAAAAATAAATGAATATATTGATTGTACTATTATAAATAGGTAAGTAAGTCAATTTACTTTAATTTTAATAAAATAAAAAATAAATATATGAAACAAGCTATTATAAATAGGTAAGTAAGTCAATTTACTTTAATTTTAATAAAATAAAAAATAAATATATGAAACAAGCTGAAAGAATAAAACATGTTTACAAGTATACTATTTTTTTTCATGGGGATGGGAATGCTTGAAAATTTAAAAGAAATATAAACACTATACGAAAAATAAGTAATGTTAGACTTTCTTTACAAACATGCAAATAAAGAAGAAACTTATATATATATATATATATATATATATATATATATATATATATATATATATATATATATATATATATATATATATATATATATA
>Ga0209700_102530_pt1 | contig 36780 bp, 11 predicted proteins | sample SiratroredBW_FD_187528 | JGI IMG/M metagenome (GOLD analysis project Ga0209700, IMG submission 187528) | Root nodule microbial communities of legume samples collected from California, USA - Siratro red BW (SPAdes) (version 2) | ecosystem: Host-associated > Plants > Roots > Nodule | place: USA...
TTTTTTTTTTTTTTTTTTTTTTAATTTTGATTCAAACCTATATAATACTGTAATGTTAATTTAGTCAACCATTCATTTTTCTTTATCATTTAGATAAATGTTTTTAGATATGGGGCTTTATCTGGTGAGTGATTTGCTTTTTGACAGGGAGGGCTACCTATGTATGTTGCCACACGTGGTTTGTATAAAATGAAGCCCCCAACAATTATTGTACCAATTTCTGTGAAAGAGGATGTAGAGAAGCTTTTTGAGATTCACAGGAAAATGGATCAATCAGAACTTAAGCACAACCTGATTGGCTTGGATGTAGGTAATTATTTGGTGGTCTCAATTAAATTGCTGCATTACTCTGTTGATCTTTTTGTCTCTCTGCTCATGTATTCTTTTGTTGCTAATCCAAGCCTTACTGCAGGAGAAGAGTTTTATTTGAGAAAGGATCTTAAAGTAAAAGCTTTCCGGACTTACCATGTAATACCTAGCCAGGTAGCCAGCCAGGACAATTTGTTTCTTTTGAGTCTTAGGCTAATCACTACTTGTCCTTATTTTGAAAAAAATATGTTCTGGGTATTGATTTTAGATTTCTGATGCTTTTTGAGTTTGAGTTCTTTTAAATTGTTTCCAGTTGAACTTTTGACAAAGACCTCTGTGTGTTGTGTTTGAAGCTTTGGACTGTTAAGAATTTAAAGAACCTTCATTTTATGTTATATTTCTGCTATATCTTTTTGAACTTTAAACTTGCATTTTTAGTAGTGCATATGTTTAGTAATTTTAGATATGTAAAGCAGTTTTAAAATGATGTTAATTAACATACTTTTAATAGATGTGCAATTCATTGCACTGTTTATCTCATTTTCAGCAGGCAAAATTTGAAATGACTTTCCACAGCATCCTTATATCAACACCTGAAGCATTCCCTTGTGGGGCCTTACTATTTGTGCATGTTTTTTGCAGGGTTATATAATATATTCTGTAAAACAGAAACTTAAACCGGAGTATGTTGGCCTTTCTGGAAATGAAATAAAGAATTTGAAGTCCTCTGGTGTTGAGGTCAGTCTTAACTACTGTAGTAATCAATAATTTGTCAAATTGACAAATTTAACAATTTTCGGTTTGTGGCAATCAATATTAATGCTTTGATTTGTTGTTTTATAATAGAAACCTGGTATCTTTATTTGGAAGAAATAGGGATAAACCCCAAATGCAAGTATAGAATTTCGAGCACCTACCTTTGCCTAAAGGCTCTACATAACTCTCCTTGTCAACCCCTCATAATTCTTCTCTATCTCAACCTAACACACTCGTAGATGAATAGTATTAATCCTTTTAATGACAAGCATCTCCTTGTCACTAATCCTTTTAGCATATATGTTTCTATGATGTATAATTGTGTTAGTCCCTCTCTCTTCAGATGTTGTGCAGTATATAATTCTGAAAAATTAGCATATTATAACGTTATTCTCGTCCTTGCTGTAAAGATTTTTCAGTTTGTAGAGTATTTATGCTTTAGATATGCTAAATCATTAATTTTAAATTGATAGATTTTTCAACATTGTAACTATTAAATTACTTGTTCTTGAAAAGTAACCTATGAACCATTTACATCAAATTTTGGGATAGAAGGTTAGTTCTATCTTTTGGTTTTAAATGCTCAACCATGATGGGTTCTTGGCAGATAACATACACTTTGACTGAACCAGAGATTGCTTTCACGGGAGATACCATGTCAGATTTCATCATTGATGAAAATAACACAGACGTCTTACAGGCTAAAATTCTTGTATTGGAGGTGAATTACTTTATTCTATACTTTTGTGGCTAGAAAGTATTGATTAGTAATATAGAAGCTTTGCTAGTCTATATGTGCATTCTTCGTCCTTAAATGCTAGAAAACACGATCTTGACTTTTTATGTGAAGGAGTAAAAGGAATTTTGAATTTCAACTTGTTTCTGTTGTCTTGTATATATTGCTTTTTATTATTTCTTCTGGGAAAGAACTATGTTCTCCATTGTTATAGAAGGCATCTCATCTATTTGGTTAATTATGTCAGTTTCCTTATTGCATTCTCAATAACTGATTGTCGTTTTACCCTGTCTACAATTTTTGTTGGTGGTTGATATTATGATTTTAAGGCCATTTTTTTCCTTTATTCGAATAGTGCACATTTGTTAACGATTCAATCACTGTGGAACATGCCAGAGACTATGGACACACTCATCTGTCTGAGGTATGCTACCGGCTGCAATCATTAATAACCAAAGATTCATGTAAACTTGAATGGTTTTATCATTGTGTTTCTAATTAATGTTCTTCAGATAATAAGTTATGCTGAGAGGTTACGGAACAGAGCAATCCTATTGATTCACTTCTCAGCGCGTTACACAGTAGAGGTATAATACTATTGCTTTTGATTATAGTAAATGACACATCACCCCTTAGCCTTGGTCTGTTTTAGAGTGTGATCCTGTAAGAAGGTTGCTATAGCTTTCCGTGTTCAGTATAGGAAGTTCCGTCCTGTTTGATGTGGAATAGGTGCCTTCCATGTCTCAAGTTAATACAAAAGCGTGAGTTTGTGATGCTTCTTTTAGCTTGTGCAATTGCAGTTCATTTAGGCTCTTTTTGGATAAATTAAGGAGGAAAAATTAAATATGTTTTTTCCATAAAGCTAAGATTAACTTATGCATGTTAGTAAAGATTTTGGAGAAGTTTTATATAAATTAATTTATACATAAACTAAAAATTTCATTTTTTGTTTCTTTTATCTCTTAAAAGTGTTTATGGAAAAGTTTATTCACCCCTTTGTCTAGTAACTCTCTTTCATTGGAACACTAATGCTTTTTCTGGCTGTGCTTATGATATTTTCAGGAAATTCTACAAGCTGTAAGTGCATTGCCTCCCAGTTTATCCTGTCGAACTCATGCCCTTACAGAAGGTTTCTGAAAATGTTGGGAGATTTTATTTGATACATACATGACCATGGAGTTTTTGCCTCCAAACCAGCCGAGACCATTGGGCGCAGGTAGAATGTACAATCATCATAGATGATGACAAGGAGCAGTGGAGTGCAAAGCAAAAATCCAATGATGCATGGTATGTTTGGATTACCGTTTGAATCACCAAAAACATATAGTTGCACATTCTTATAGTGATATTGGAGAAGCAACAGAAGCTTTTGGTTGAATTTAATGCCATGTTTACGTTGGAATGAACTGTTTTCCAAACATAGGTTAAACATCAGCAACCTACATTTTTATCAGGCTGTTTGTAGTACTTTTTATGTGTCATCTTTTGATTCGTTTCATTCAGTTAAAGGTAAAAAAGTTATGCTGCTCCATCTATCTTTATTCATTAAGCAACAGTATTTATGTGTTCTATCATTTATGAACTCCTTGCATGCTTATCTGAGAACACTAAATTTCATTTACAATTATATAGGCAAAGATGAGAGAAAATATATCCCTCTTAAGTTTTTGGGTGGCATTATTATTTTTAACAGTCAACAAGAGGATCAAAATCCAAAAATAACTACCCCACCCCACATATTTCAAGAAATTATGATTATGTTCTCTCATGTCTATAAGTAAAACAAATTTGTAGATTTTAGTATCTCCCTTCTAATAACCACTAATAGTGTAACAAAAATGTTTATACTATATTAATCAGTAGTGAAAGTGGTGAACATGAAAAATGTTATGTACAATAGGGCTACATAAAAAATTGTGTTGAGATTTTGTTGGACATCAACTGTATGATACTTCATGCAACAGGATGCATCATGGGCTTGGTGACTTTCCAATGGTGTAGTCTGTCACCAAAGACATTGTAGAAGGCAAAATTTGTGTCAGTTTCAGTCATTTGAACAGACATGAAACCTTGACCATCATAAAAGAATTTCACATCAGAATGGCTTTCTTTAACATCACCTCTCCATGCCTTTGAACCAGCTCCACTCGTTAAATACAAAAGTGGACTGCATTAATTTTGATATTGCTATATCAGAAACAAAATTATTCAACAAAATTCATTTGTAAAATTGTTAAGATCAACTGAAGTACACTATAATTTGAGTTTCAATGAAATTGAACTATTTGAATTATTATTATTTATAAACATTTTATTTTAAGCTATATTTTCTAATTTAATAAGTTATAGTTAATCTCAGTTCAACAAGTAATTAAATTTTTAAAAACTAAACTGAAAGAACAATTCGAGTTTTTTTACTACAATACAATCAAATTCACTATCAATTTAATCTAATTCAAATTTTTCAACATCCCTAAGTCATATAGTGCAAATGATGGCTTGCAATTTTTATTTTTCTTTTTTTTAAACTTTCACTTTAGTTTCTAAAAGTGTAATTCATTATTGTTTAGGTTTATTAAAGTATTAACATTTAAAAATGTTTTTGAAAGTGTAATTCACTATCATGTTATTTTTTGAATCAATTACTCACTGCTAATTTTTAGTGAAATTTGATTGAAATTTCGGAAATACTTTCAAAAACTAATATAGCTTTAAGTGCTTAAATTTAAAGACTAAAATAGAATTAGTTGTTAAACTCAAGGAGTAAAATAACATTAATTAGGTGTATGATATAAACACAAACGTTAGCTTTAATGAAAGTCTTTTAGTGACAGAATAAAAATTATAGACGAATTACACTTTCAGAAATATATTTAAATTTTACCACTTTCAAAATCTAAATACAACAAACTAAAAAAAAAGCGTTTACCCTTTTTTACCTATTTATGCTACTTATATGTTGGAGGCAATGATCATGACCATTCATGTACATGTCAACATTGTTGGCCTGCATATTCAAAAGAAAATGTTATAAACGTTAAATAACAAAAGCATTACATATAATTTAAGAAAATATTATAAACATTAAATAACAAACCGTGTTTACCCTTTATTGCTAACAATAATTAGTTTAGATCCAAAAATAGAAGATATTAATATTAATTAAAGTATTCTGGTAATAAATAATCGAAGTGAATAACATGTTTATTATTTTTATAAATAAGATAAACGCATAATTTTTTTTAATATGCTATGAACGGTAAATTTATATTATTTTCTTAAAGAAAATAATTACTTATATTTTTTCTTTGTCTTAGAATTATATATATATATATATATATATATATATATATATATATATATATATATATATAAATTATGAAAGGAAAAGAAAGGAAAACTTTAATATTTTTTGTTGATGTTCTTCAAATTTGTGTCAAATAAAATGAATATCCATACCTTGAGTAATGGAACTAAGAGCCTTTTTAGCTCTACACTATCACCATGATGCCCTATACTTCTTATTGCATGGTGACCTACAACAATTTTCCATCTGGCACTTGATTTCACCAATGCTTCTTCAAAATCCTTGTCACAAAAGTTTCGTAAAATCTTAAACAATAATCATTTATATTTAGGGATCATGTTTGTACAATCTTGACTTCTAAGAAAAAAAATATAAAGAGAATAAAATAAAATTTTGACAAATTAAAATTAATTCATGCGCATAAGTTAATATGTAAAGTTTTTTTTTCATATATATTTTTTTCTTTTTACTATACGCATAAACTAATTTTAACTTATAAAAAAATTATCCAAACACATACTATTATTAATTATTTGGTACCTTCAGAAGGTTTTTAAGGTATTTTTGCCTGGGAAGCACACCTCTCCAATCATAATGACGATTTGAATTGTTAAAATATTTATTCATAAACGGGGTTGTGTCTATGAAGAAAAAATCAGCAACTCCTAAGTTTGATAACAAAAGAAAATCATGTTAACAAATGGAATAATGTTTTATTATTACTATAATCTTTAGTTAATTATCATTGTTTTTAATTTTTTATCATTGAACATTTTCATTTCACATGTTATGGATTTGATAGAATTAAAAAGAAATTAAGACATGTCACAAAAAAATAAAAATAAAAAATAAACAAGATATTTTTCCAAAAAACCAAAAATAAAATTATAAAACCATGTTTTTTGTTTCTTTATGATGCATAATTATTTTGTTATAAATATCAACTTGATAAAATACATAAAAAGGTGAAATCTGATGGTAAAATATATACACAAATTTAAATAATAAAAATTGAGAAATAATGATAATTAGGTTAAAAAAAAATCCACAAATCTTCCTACATGAACATATATTAATATTAAATGAAAAACATATGGTAGAATGTTGTGATGGGATTTAGATTATTCTAACAATGTTTAAGAATTTGAAATTGGAAAATGGTACTATCATGTTACCTGCATTAAGAATGAAGGATCTCTGACAAAACCATCTCCTATCAATTTTCCTTAAGATAGGACTTAGTTGTGCCAGTGCATTACCCCTGTAGTCATGGTTTCCCAAAACTGCCAAGATATGCTTTTAACTTTAAGCATTAACAAAATATAATAACAGAAATTGCAACATAATGCATGATTATTCTTACTTAAAAGAAAGTAAAAATTAAGTTTAACTTAATTTGGAAAAACTGAATTAGTAAGATTTATTCTTACTTAAAGAAAGTAGAATTTAAGTTTAACTTAATTAAAAAAAATGAATTAATAAGATGATTTTACATTTATTTATATATTATAATTTAATTTTATTTATATAACATGAGAATAAAGGAGATTTATGATAGATAATTGATAAACATAAATTCTGATATTAAGATAATAAAATTTAAGTTTATTTTCATCTCACAAAATTAGTGAAATAATGTTTGTATTCTTCTATATGTTATAATTTTGATCATATTTAAACTAAGTGAGATATGTAAGAGTCATTATTTTATTTTTTTCATTTCACTGGTATGTTTTATATATATTGAGAAAAAAATATTTCACTATATGTTTAAATAAATAATAACATTTCTTAACAAACTCTTGTGGTAATAAGATTGGAATGATTTTACATACCAGAGTACCATTGCTTCCTGAGGCTCTTAGCAGTGTAAATGTTGGAAAATGATTGTACAAATAATGGATCATTTAAACCTTTGAGCCCACTATTGTAGAAATTGTCTCCAGTTGATACCACAAAATCTAAATCAAGTTTGTCTCCCATCTTTCCCATCTGTCAGTGTCCAATATTAATGTTTAGGGTTAGCCACCAATACTGTTCTAAATAAAGAACCTACAATCACATGATTTGGTGACACTCAAATATGATTATTTTCACCATGATATTAACGTAATCAGACTGGTAAAATCAGCTACAACAAATTTTAAAACTGGTCAAATTATAGTAAAAAAATATTTGATAAAAAATTAATTATAAAATGTTTCATAAGAAAATAAAAATCTACATAAAATAGTGGTAATTTCCTTCTTTTGTTCAATATATAAACTTGTTATAATTAATAATATTGGTATATTATTGAAACATTTCAATTTAAATACAAAACACGTATTTTATTTAAGCAACATATGTGTTTTAAATGACACAAATATATAAATTTATAGATTTTAATAACTTCATAAAATAAAGATATTATACATTTTTAAATTATTAAAATGATTTTGGAGATTAGGGTTTAGAAAGAAGATGAACCTGTGTAGCAACAAGGGATTGATTATATTTCCCTTTTCTACCCCAATCTCCAACGACTAGAAAGTTGAGGGTTCCATCATGTTTTGGTTGATGTTGGAATTTCTGAAGCTCTGCAAAAACGGGTAGCACAAAATATATGCATAAAATTGTTGCTGAATGAAGGGGAGGTGATGGGGAAGCCATGGCAAACAAACCATGGTTTTGCAAAAAGATTGTTATTAGTGGTTAATGGTGATGGAAGGTTGCTTTAAAAGGTTATTTGAGTGTTGGATAAGTTGCTTTTGGATAGAGTGGTTCATGCAACTAGGGCACCCATTTTCAAGGGACATTACTATTTAGGGAATGCAACAAATGGGTAATACTTGCATGGGGTTTTGTGCCTTCAATCCTATACCCGAACAACCCTCTCAAACTCACAAAATTTGTACCAATGTAAATGCCTTCTTCTCTATCTTTAGTTCTTTAAACCTACCTTAGAAATGAAGATGAGTTATGTGTGATGGAGCACTTGAGAAGGAAAATTTTATTTGAACCTTCAATATTCCTTTTGTAATTTTACAAAGGGAAATGAGTAAAACTCATGAAACTAGGGTAATTTATTGGATATTTATTAAATATCCAATTTAATTGACGTTAGCTATTTAAAAATAATTTAATTTAATATTTCATAAGCTCATGCTAAGTTGCAATTACATTTTTTAAAATCATGTAGTTTATCATCATCAAAGCTAAACTAATGGCCATTTGAGCCAAAAAAATTCCTTCTACAGAGTCTTAAAATTTATGTGAAATGGAATTTGGAAGCAGGCTACACGCAAATCAAAGACCACTTCTTTTGCTGCATCAATCTTAGTTTTATCTGTAAGAGTTAAAACTCATAATAGGCACAGAACAAGCTTCTTTAGACCAGATAAAGCTAGATTATTCTGCAGTGTTCAACCCATAGATGTTATAAATGTTATACTAGAGTTACAAATTATTGGGAATAATGACGAGAATTTCATATAGAAATAAACATAATGTATCCATGCATAAATTGTTCATTGTAGAGTGCACTTAATAAAATTTCAACCCCACACCCCAATTTAAAAAAGGAGCTCTTTTAGGTAACTACGTGAACTCACAGCTTACCATGAAATGTATTGTGTAGATATGATGAATGTGAAGTGTATTTTGGAGAATAAAGACATGGGATCATCTAATAAAGGAGCGTCCCGTGCAAAACAATCATAAATTCTTAATAAATAAAAATTACACGCCATGCAACACAACGCATGTAGAGAAATCCTTATCCCTTTGGGGAGAAACGGTAGCAGGGATCTACACAGAGAAGGAAAGAATGTGTGAGATTGAAAATGGGAGTTATTTTTTTTATCAATCAAAAGAATTAATATAAATATAAAGTATATCAGGGATGTTTCAACTCTTACACCTACAATATTACACTAAACCAATTTTGGCAATCCAGTTTCATCAAATACACAATACAAAAGTTAAAAACTTATACATAAAGAAAGAATAATAGTAGACGATTCTACTCTACCTCTCACTATTATCACAACAACTCTTTCCGGTCTTTTCCACAACCATCTCCGTGATCAATACATTTAATTGAGTTTTCAGCTTGCTCTTCGTTACCTTCTTGCAAATGTAGGTAATGTTTTGTGGCTAACATCTAACTTTTCAACTTTGATATACCAACAACATTCATTTTGTGACGTGCTTGATTTGCATATGCCTGTGAATGAAGAAGAAACAATTTGGAAGAGTGATTCGATAAGGAAGCCCAACAACTCTATTCGACGCCACTTTTGGTTTCAATCAAACCTTTGCTTTTGTGTCTAATATTCCAAAATTATAAATCCTTTCCTGTCTTTAAATTGTCTTTGCATTTATTTGAATTTTCATTTAACAATGTAAACACTACATTATCACATACATTTTTTTCAATGTGCATAACATCCAAATTGTGTCGCAACAAGTTGTCTTCTACCCAATAAGGAAGTCCGAAAAATATACTATTTTTTTCACCATCGTCTCTAACTTAGCATGATTAACTCCTTGTTGTCTTTTTGCCCGTTCTTCAAATACTGGTTCTTTTCTAAAATTCAACTTTAAGATTATGTTGCAAGACATCATATCCTGGGATTGGCAAAGGAAGATTTCTGTTTTTTATAGTTCCATCAAATCTCATGTGAGCCGGTATATATCTATGCCACCTAACCAACTTCAATGATTTATGAAACAAAATTTACCACATTTAAGAAGCTTCCTAAGAGTTGTGTCAAAATTACATCTAGGACATGCCAACCCAGTATGTGTGTTCCATCCAAATAGGTTCCAAGACTTGGAAAACCACTAATAGTCCACAATATGGCTGGATGCATAAATTATTCATTGTAGAGTGCACTTAATAAAACTTCAATCTCACACCCCAATGAAAAAAAGAGCTCTTTTTAGGTAATTATGTGAAGTCACACCTTACCATGAAATGTATTTTGTGTAGATATGATGAATGTCAAGTGTATTTTGGGGAATAAAGGCATGGGATCATATAATAAAGGAGCGTCCCGTGCAAAACAATCATAAATTATTAATAAAAAGTACACACCATGCAACACAACCCATGGCTATTCAGCATGAGAAACCTTGTTTGTGGGGATATTCGGCATCCTTTGGGGAGAGATGGTAGCAGGGACCTACAGAGAGAAGGGACGAATGTGTGAGATTGAAGATGAGGGTTATTGCAATGAAAGTGATTCGACAAGAAAGCCCCCAGCAACTCTATTCGAGGCCACTTATGTTTTCAGTCAAACCTTTGCTGCAAAACATATTTATAAGGGTGGCAAGATTAGTGTAATAAAATCAGGAATATCACCTATATTTCTATTTTTCATGTTAATCTTTGAAATATCCTAGATTGTAATAAATGAAATAATAAAGATACAATTTCTTATGGAAATACGAGAGGAAAGAGTAAAGTTGCATGTAATTTTAGAACGAAGGTAGAATAGAATCTGACTTTAAATACTAAAATATAAACAATTCAAAGGTAATATAAAACAAGGGAGAAAAAAATAAATATAAATTTATACTTGTTTATCTTATAATCAGGACTATATTTATTTTTCTTGAACCAACTACTTTAGAGATTTGACAAAATGAATTTTTATACTTCTCCAGTAATAAATATTATATCTCGGTATAATTTTAACGCCTTTTTTAGAATGGGTATTTTGCATTTTTCTAAACAACAAGTATTCACACTTCTCTAGATAACAAGTATTTAAACCTCTCTAGGCAAATCCAATCCTAATCTTCCTGTGAGATTATGACCTATGAGAAAAAATACTCTTAACAAAGAGAACAATGAAAGCTCATACAGTATATTTTACAAAATGAAAAATTTACAATGGTTAAACACACAATTATTTTCTAATTAACTTTAATGGCAACATATAAACAATGAACTCACTCACAATATTTCTCTTCAATGAATTGTATAATTGATGAATAATATATGAAATTAACTATGCATTAAGATAGATAGAAATGTGGTGGTTAACTAGATTGTGGTATTTCAAGAATGATATTATTAAGATGAAATTGTATATTATTATGTAAGTAATAAAGAAGGAGGTTTTAGTAACAAAAGTCTTTAATATCTAATTGAGAAAGAATGATTATTGATATTGAATTAAATTTGCATGAATCTACCTTGTAGTAGGAAGTTACAAAGATGATATTTATACCAAATCGATTAGATTGTTAAACCTATCATATATTTATGATAGTTATTAGTCTCAAACCGAATTTAATAATAATCTCCCTAAAATATTTATTTATTCTATTCCTTATATTTTATGATGTTAGTTGAATATATTTTAAATGAATTAAGATGTTGAATCAGAAAGTGTGTGATTGATATATCATATATGAAATTGACTATGTATTAAAGAGAAATGTAGTTGACTAGATTGTGGTATTTCAGTAATATGATATTATGGAGATGAAATTGTATGTTATAGTGTAAGTAATAAATAGGGAGATTTTAATGATAAAAGTCTCTATTATATAATTGAAGATGAATGATTGTTGATATTAAATTAGATATGGATGAATCTACTTGTGTTTGAGGTTACAAAGATCATATTTATACCAAAACAATTAGATAGTTAAACATATCATATATTTTCTAGTCCCATAACTCAACCTTGTTTTATTATTTTGTCGATGACGGTATTGCGAGAAAGAATAAATCATTTCAAGATAAAGATACATGAAAAAATATCTAGAAATTGTATTATATATATTTTTGTTTTGTTTGTATATATTTAATTACGTAAGATCAACATACTCTAAATATAAGACGGAAAATAACTCATGTTATATTATACTTCAAACTACTTAACAACAGAGTTTGACAAAGTACGTAGATGAGATCTATTTATAGAAGTCTTTGCTAATTTATCTGTGGTGAATGGACGTACTAATTTTTAGCAAGTTTTTGAGCCTCCAAATATGGCAAAACCACGTAGTGACCACAGAAAAAACGAAACAAGAAGGCCATGCATGGCCCTATAAAAGGACTCCATAGCACCCTTATTCTCTCATCACAAGGGGAGCAACATCAATAACCCATAAAATCAATAATCCATCAATCACCATGGCAAGGTCATTCGCTGTTGTTGCCCTCCTTGTCTCAGTTATGTGCTTCTCCTCTGCCTTGGCTCGTAAAACACCTGAAAAGTTCTTCGTTGAAGGCAAGATTTACTGTGATCCTTGCCACTTCGCCTTCGAGTCCAGACTCAGCTTTCCCTTATCAGGTAAATTTCCTTCCTACATGCATTCACATTTCTACATGTAAGCTCAGACACTTTTATAAGTAACGTGTTTTGTATTCTGACATGAACATGGACATGCATACGATATTTTTTATTTGTGAAATGTCTAATTTAAAAGATATTTTTAAAGTACTTGACAATTCTAACACGATTCTAACATAATTTTTAAACAGACTAATATAATAATTTTCTAAAAGCATTTTTAAACATACTAATATAATAATTTTCTAAAAGCTTATAAACTTATTACACAGATAAAAAAAAATCCTATATATAAGTACATATGTATAAATCTGTGTCACAGTATCCTATATTTTAGAAATAACACGTGTCTATGTATCCTATGTATCTGTATCGTATCCTGTGTCGTATTCGTATCGTGTCAGTATCCGTACTTCATAAATAGTGAAGAAGAATAAGAAATGTTTGCACATGTGTTTTCAGGTGTGAACGTGACTTTGCAATGCATCAAGGGAGACAATGACACAGTGACATATTTGAGGAACGGCACAACTGATGCAAATGGCAAGTACAGCATCCCTGTCCATGGTGATCATGAGGAGGAGATCTGTGTGGTGGTTGCAGACTCACCAGATGAGGGAGAATGCAAAGAGGCAATGCCAAACAAGTCCGACAGGATCATCCTCACCAACAACATGGGTGCCGCCTCTTTGGCACGCTATGTCAATCCCCTTGGGTTCATGACACAGACAATTGATTCACAATGCAACGACGTTGTTCACGAGTTACAACTCGACAACCTCGATGACTAAGTGGAAGACACAGATTCATTAAACTCCATCCACAACACACCAAAATGTATCATTTTGGATCAATTGTCTTGTATCATTATCCATCATGTGTTGTTCGCAAACACATATTATTAATGAAATAAATCATGTTTGGAGTTTGGTACATCACTGTCTCATTGGTGAATCAATTACCTGTTATTGAATTACATAGCTTAATTATATTTTAATTTGATTAGTGGATGATTAATAAGGGAACATGACTTACAAGATTAGCTCACTCTTAAAATTAATAAGTTGGCCATTTAAGCACTAATATTAGAACCACAAGAGCAACAACGTGATCAGGTTAAGTTTTTGTTCCCACAAAATTAAATAGTCAAAATTACAAGAGGTTTTATTATTAATTTTTACTTGAAATCTATTTCATAATTACGTTCCAAGATGTAAAACACACGTAACTATTGTTCTTATCATGTACTTGTAATCACTAACAAATATTGTTATGGCTTTCTCTACCAAACGATAGGAGTGGTTAAAATAAATGAAAATGTGTATTTTTTTCTTTAAAATATTACCTTTAAACAAATAGAGAAGAGCTGGGGATGTGGAGAAGAGGACAATCTCATCAATGTAACTTCAGTGCTTCATTATTATTCTAAGGAATATATTTCAAAGAATATTTCAATATATTCAGTAGAGGAAAATGATACTTATACGTAGGACTGAAAAAAGAAAAGAGACTATACTGAATTGGTTTGAACTTCCATAAATTTATTAAACCTTTTTAAAAGAAATTGTACTGAATTGTTTTCTGATATTTTAAGTGGTTGTCACTGCATAAATAACCTATTCCTTTTTATGTCTTCTTATTATATTCTGATTCTTTATTTTTGTATCAGAAATTTTGTTTTTCTGGTTGTATATATGTTATGCAGGCTAGTCTTGCTACATTATAGTTTACTCGGTTGAATTTTTTTGTTAACCTTTTGTCCTTTTCCTTTGCTGGGTGCTGATAAGGTTCTGGTTATGATAGTTGCTGCTGTTTTTACCTTTTATGATAAGAATAATTTGTTTTTCAAGATTCCGAGGCAATGTAAACCTTTTGTGGAGATTATGCTAAAGGGGTACAATATTACTAGCAGAAAAGTGCATGGATTTTAAATTCTTTACTGGAATATCATAGGTTTTAATAATATGCATATATATATATATATATATATATATATATATATATATATATATAATAAAGATCTTTTTACTCATTAAATCACAATATATGCTTTCTTAATTCAATTCACAAGTTCAATTTTGTAATAACATTGGAAGTGACTACTAGTTTTTCTTTAAGTTGGCAACTAGTTGGATTCCGTAATATTTATAATTTTTTATGCTTTTCTATATTTTAGTTCTATAATTTAGCAACAGAAATGAAAAACAACATGCAAGACTCTCTTTCTTACTTAAGGAAACCATCCACTTTAAACAACATATCATAAAGTATATTTAGTATGCACTTTCATACTATGCAATGATCTTTGATGCCTTCTACTCAGAAAACATTGTTCCCTGAATTTCATTAAGAACTAGATTAATAAAATGAGAGTTTTATTGGACCAATAGTTAGGGCAAATGATTATTAGATTGTGGTTCTCGAGTGTGAAGTGAATCACTTTTTATGTGTCTCCAAATTGGAACAACTTCTTTTTGACAGATACTCTAGGGTTATAAGCATGTGTTAAAGGCAAATTAACCCTGAGGAACCACACGAGTTTGGTAAGTTAGAAAAGTTGTTAAGTTTTTTTTTATCAGTAATTAAAAATATCATAAATGAAAGGATATAAAAAATGCTCCAACTTTATTATATATCAGTCCATCTCAGTACATCATACTCTTGTCTAAATCTTGTTCTAGGAAAGAAAAGTTGTTACAAGTAGAGCATTGTAATAGAAAATATGCATTGTAATAGAAAATATCATAAACTACGCAGAACATTAGATAACATAAATAAAATCTTTCACAGTCCGAAAGCTTCAACTGACACGTCCTTGAACATGCAAGATAACACACTCAGTCTACACGACGACGCTTATTTCTCAACTCCTCAAAAAAGTGCTGGATATCAGGAACAGTAACAGGCTTTGATGGGTCTGCAGATTCCAGGAAAAGACTAAGCCCGTCCTTCATCTCTTCAATACCCTTCAAGATCTCAACTTTCTCTACATGTCCAAGCCTATTAAGAAACCTTAACTCTGCATCCTCTCGTTGCTGCAATCTTTCTTCTCTCTTTAGCTCCGCCGTTTCCCAATATTCCGAAATTGAGTCTTCCCTGTCCAGTAGAAAAGCTATGTTCTTCTGATTGTAATACTCCAAACAGTTATTGCATCTGCATAGAACATCTCTCCATTCATCAGAAAGGAACATTGGTCCATTAGGTAAAACTGGGGAAGCATCACAAATGTTAACACCAAGGACACAATTTTCCAGCAAAGTGCTGCTTTTAGGGCATTCATTTGGAACAATACTGCTACTACTTTCTCCCTGACACAACACACTCTTCCCCAGAAATGAATATTCAGAATCAACAGTAGCTTGTACTTCACCAACTTTAGGAGCATCATATGAAGTTTCACCAATTGGATTTTCAAGTGGGCGAGTTGGAGACATGTCTACCAAAACAGCTTTGCCCTTTCGGTCAGTAGAATCTGTCTGCTTTTCAGCAGACCATATATCTTCAGGATATAACCTTACAAAGAAACAAACCTGGGAGCATGCCTTACACATGAACTCATCATACGCTGGATCACCATCCTCATCTTTGGGAACCTCGGCAGCAGACTCAAGACCAATATGTTCCAAATGAAACCAGTCCTCACACAAACAGCACTGTATCATCTCTAACTGTTCTTTAACAGCCGGATCTGGATAAGGACCATCACATGCGCAATACAAACCTTTGAAGTTGTGATTGTAGGAATTCTCAGTATTCTCTGCATCTTTGTTTGGGAAAAGTTTGCAGGTGAATCCACCAAATTTTGAATTCCCACAATCACATCTGAAGTTTCTTTTAGTCCAGAGCTCCACAATCTGATGACCCTCATGACATAAGAATGAACAAGTTGTGCAAACTCCAGCATTGCCCTCTGGGGTGCAGGTAAGGCAAGAGAAAAGTGCCTGCCTTTTCATATACCCTTTGTCAAAGGTACACTCAGCGCCCTCATCAATCCCTAAAACTGAATCTACTTCTTGCTCCCGTTTCTCAACTTCATCGGGGTACTCCCCAATTGTAACGCCTGAATCAGCTTCTTCGTCACCTGCACCGTCCATTTCTTCTCCGCAAACCTTTGCTTCCGGTTTTGGAGTTTCAGGATCCGTTCCCATGTTCTATGAGCGAAACGCGTTAACGGAACGAGTGCTTGCTGAATCAGGTTGCGTTGAAGCTGTGGAAAAATTGTAATTTGATTCAAGAGAGGAAATTCTGATAAAAGAAGTATAGGAGAAGCTGGATTGGAAGGTGAAAACTTAGGGCAAGCAAATTCGAATGCAAACCTAGTCAAACATAGACTTTGGACTCTATCTTTATCCATTAATGTATACACAAAAAAAAAAAATTTTTTAAAATATAAAAAATTCAAGTTTTTTCACAATAATTAAATTACTGATATACATATTAAATATAATACATAATACATTGAATTATTTGTATATCTAATTAATAAATTTAATATATATCACATAAATTGATTAGTGCAACATCAATTTAATACAAAATGTAAAACCAATTATGTTTAGTAAAAGGAAGAGAAAATACAAAAGTATAAGAAAGGAATAAACATACAAAATGTAAAACCAATTACGTGTTTTATGTCTCTTGTCCATTATGCAAACAAATCTTGACAAATTAAGTGACTCGGTAGATTTCTTAATTAATTATCTTGTAAGTTCATACATGTTATTTTTATTGACATTTCAAAAATTTTAATTGAAATAAAAGAAGTACAAAAACTATACGTTATATAGTCTAATAAATTGTTTGCCAACTTGAAAAGAAAAAGTAACACTAAGTTCTTATATTTTATAAAAAGAAAATTTTGCCAACATTGAAATAATGAAGCATATTTTTATTGAATGGGTAAAAGATATCTACCTATTTGAGATATATAGATTTTATGGGAAAAATTTTAACAAGCTACTGTAACATTATGAATTCAACATTAAATTGTAAATGCTTAACCATAATATGATTTATATTCTCTCTTCTTCTTCTTTTTTATTTCTCTGGTGACAATAGAAAAGCTTCTAATAAAATTTTAAGGTCTTATGAAAAAAATTGTTACAAACTACTATACTATGAATTCAAAATTGTAAATACTTAACCATAATATATTTTATATTCTCTCTTTTTTTATTTGATGACAATAAAAAGCTTCTAATACAACTTTATGTTAATAATGATGTTTCATAGATTAAAATGAGCACGAATGTCAAAGATTGTAAAAACATTAACATTAACTTTTTGCAAAGAAAAAAAAAAGAAAACAAAAAAGTAGAAAAATCTATTTCTTTTAAACAACAAAAAAGTGAATTTAATGAAAACACTTGAAGTATTCTAACCCTATTACAAAATTAACATGGAAAATATAGTACTAATTTTAAAATTGCAAATACACGACTATGAAATGATTTATCCAATGATTTATAAAATTATATTTGATTCCTTCTAGTGAGAAAATATTAATCTTTCCATTTCATGGACTAGGTTATTAGATGTATGCACATGTGATGCATTGCTGAGGACAAAACATGGGATCCACAACTAAATGGTGAATTCAGCAGGTGATGCATATGGCAGATATATAAGTCAACAATAAGTGAATACAATAACAGAAAAGGATTATACCAGATTGTGATTCTTGAGTGTGAAGTGAACCTCCTCTTGATGTATCTCCAAAATGAGACAATAATAGTCTCATTCAAAGGTTGGAAGGTGAAGAATCCGCACAATTTACGACAAGAAAATTGGAACATAAACCTGATAAAACAAAGAGTTTACATGATTTAGGATAAACAAAAACTAATTAGTGAAAGGGAGATGAAGGAAAATCATCCTTTGAGCCACCTCAATTAAAAAAACTAAAGAAGATTTCTAATAAGCAAATGTTACAAGAAACCACACAATTTGTAGTACTGATAACCCTATGTTCAACAATCTATTTATACACAAAAAAAAAAAAAATCAGTATTTAAAAATATAAAAAAATTATGATTTTTGACATAAAAAATAATTAAATTCTTATACATGCACATTAAATATAATTCATTGAATGCCGTTAATTAATATTAATTATATTAATTAATAAAACAGCAATTTAATGTATATTAAATTAATGCTATACTCAATAAATATGTAATACATTTAATTTAAACACATAAAAATAATTAATGCAATTAATTTAATATATTAAATTAATGTTATATTTATTAAATATAATACATTTAGTTTGACTTTTAAATATATGAAGTTTAAAATTTAAAAAAACGTATTAATAATAATTATTAAGAAAAATAAGTTACTAATAAATTTAATATCCAAAATATTTCCAAAATAAGTTACTAATAATAGTTACAAATTGGTCAACATATATAGAATAATATATATTAAATTAAGTTTAATTACTTTAAAAAAAAAATAAGGGTTGAGTGTAACTGAAGTTATTCTTTATCTACCATAATCTTTAATTTTATAGAAGTCGCTAGTAGTCTTCTTAACTGTCGGGTTAAGTTTTCAGTCATTACCTGTTTAAATAATATGGAGAATAATGAAGACTTTAGTAGGCTATCAGCACGAATAATGCTTTACATGTTATTAAGGTTTGTATTTGGACCTTAGGTAACACTTCTAGAAAGCAATGTCTAACAATTTTTTCAGATCTTTTTATTCCAAAATAGTTTAGTGTTAGTATTAAGGTCCAGTCTCCTGTACAAGTTTTTGGATACTTTCCTAAGTTGGTTGGATTAAATTTTGGAGATCCCTAATCGACTAAAGATAATGCTAATTCATGGTATATAAGTGGGGATAATCCCGATCTTACAAGTTGATTTTGTAAAGATGAGTTTAATTTAAACTCATTTTGTAACACGGTACTAGAGTATATATCCTAATGAAGTTAGATGGGCCCATCATGTCACACACTATCGGGTCGTTATCGGACTATCCAAAAATATTTAGTCCCACACATGAGTTGAGCAATCTTGGAGCGAGGGGTGTGTGTTTGAGATCTTATATCGATTAGAAATAAGGCCAATTTATGTTATATAAGTGGGAGCAATCCTCACCTTACAAGCTGATTTTGTAAGGATGAATTAAGCTTAAAATGACTTTGTAATATTAAAGTCAAAATTGGTGGAGCTCCTAGAGGTGCTTTTGATGGAATATGTCCCAACCAACTTAGTCAAAGAATAAAGAGGACAAAGTGTTAGAGGGTAGATCAAGAGTTTTCTAGAAGATTAGGTCCATTTGAACGTGTTTGGGCTTTCAACCAACTGCTTAGACCCGAATCCAATCATGGAGAGATAACTTTGGAGAACATGGAGCATCAATGAGAAGTCATCTAAATTATATAAATTGTTTAGAATAGTTCAAAATAATTTGGGCCTTGTATTTGGACCAAGTAGAATATATTTGGGCCTTATATGGTTTGGCTATGTAGTGTAAGTGTTGGGACGTCCATAAATAATGTTGGGCGTGATCAAGGAGTCAAAATTCCATAATTTGGCCTTAACTTGATAGGGAGCGTTTTCTTTTTAGAGGATTTCCACATTGCAACATGTCATTGGATAAGTTGTGACGCTTAGGATTGAGGAAGCTTGTTCCACATGTTAGGTCATGCTCCTTTGCCACATGGCACTCTCCCAATGGAGAGGATCCTCTCTATTCACAGGTTGTCACTTGTTATGTTCTCATTTGAGAGCTTTTGAGACATTTTGGCCTATAAATAGAAGTCCTCACTACCTCAAATGCATCATTATCACTACCTCGCGGTTTGATTCATCTTCCATCTCAACATTTCATCTCACGGATTCTCTACATCTTCATCCTTCATTCGTTCATCTTCCTTCTTCAACGCTTTTGCATGCTTGAAGAGCCTTCTTTCATTCCTTTGTTCGATGCAAAGCTTCTCTAGTCTTCTACAAACTTAAGTGTAGATCAAGGAAGCAAAGCATCATGAAGGCTCCTCTATCAGCTCTTAGTTTTGCAGCTTGTGGAGATATTTTCAAAGGCAATCGTGGTTAATATATGGGTAGTTTTTCCACTTTTTGGAGTATTCAATATGCTCTCTATGCTGAGATCATCAGTGTCAATATTCTTGCTATTGAATATGCTCATTGAAAGGTTTTCTAAAGCTTTGGTTAGAGTGTGATTCTTTTTTGCTTTTTCAAGCATTGTTTCTTGTTATATCATTATATGAATTCTTAAAAGTAAATAGTATAAATGTATGCAAATTTGTAATGTTATGGAGTTTAGAGTGACTCATATCTTTAAGAAGGATCATAGTTGTGCTAGTAGATTGACTAATTTAAGTATGGAAAATAGGATTGAATTTGTTTGGTATTCCACTTTAGGTGACTGTATTAGGATGAAATTTTTTCATAATAGGTTTCAACTTCCTTTGTTTTGTTTGTAGGGAGTTTATTCTTTTTCTGCATAGATTAAGTGTAGCCCCTCATGCGTTTTGTTATCAGTTCTTTTTGTTTTTCTTTAATAATATTTTTCATGTAAATGACATATGATTGATTGGCTTTAGAGTAACAGTCTCCCAAAGAAATAAAAATTCATAGTGATGCTTAACATAAACCTTTTATTAAAAAATTACTCCTTATCCTAGTTCTCTATTTTTTTTTTCCAATCTAATAACGATATAAATTAAATATTTGAATAAAATTTAATATTAACATAAAAATATTATTTTTTATCTTATTGTTTATTTTCTTTTAATATATTAGCTTTAACAAGTAATTCATACTTATTAGATTAAATAAAATAAAAAAACATGAACAATCATATTTTTTAAATTATTCTTAAAATAATTTGATGTATCCTTTCCAAATATATATAATAATAATAATAATAATAATAATAATAATAATAATAATAATAATAATATAGATAGATAAAAAATAGTAGATATTTTGTTTATTATAATTTATTTTGAGGTGAATAAAAATTAATCACAAATATTAAATTTAATAATAATAATATATATTAAATTTCCACAAACAAAAAGTATCCACTCTATTATAAACTTAACAAAAGTAAGTGTATGTATTTTAAACGAGACTTATGATATTTTCATATCATTATTTATTTTTTGACACTATTTAACATTAATATATATTATTATTTTATTTATATATACTATTTTATTAATAAAATATCGTATCAAATATAAAAATATAATATGAACAGTAATGTAAAATTACTTTTTTTTTTTTTTCAAAGTAACTTAGATATACTAGCTCGGTATATAGATTTGAGTCGTGATAAATAATGATGATATAATATATCAACTTTATCCCTTTGATTGGGATAATTTAAAAATACAAGCAGAAGCTTGGTAGAGAAGCGAGAAAAGGACACAACACTATGGGCTTTGTGGAAGCTGAGCTCAGGGTTGACGTCCAAACTGAGACCGAGTTCGAGAAGGTTAACCTCTATGGTCGAGTTCCAGAAGACCAGGCTCTCGGAGGCCAAGCTTAGAAAGGCCGAACTCTTGAGGAAGAACTCCTTGACCAAGTTCTTTGAGGCCAAGCTCTTGAGGCAAAACTTACCGAGGCCGAGTTTAAGAAGGTTGAGCTCTCGAGGAAGATGGATATAAAGGATTCTGACCTCTTGTGGAATGTCAGGCCCACTAGATTGGAGGTTGACCGTGAAGCTGTCAGGCCAAATGCCATATGAAATGAATACTTCACATTCTGGTTCTTCGCCGACTTCCTCTTTCACAGTGCGCGCAATGCTAAGCGTGGATCTCACAGCCAAAAATCGAATACATCTTAATGGAGAACGAGGTCTTCCACTAGGGCAACACAGATCCAGGGCATAACGGACCTTAAGTTGCTTACCACTCGTTGGCGATAATGACAAAATTGAAACCGTTAGTTTGGTAGGTTTAGGCCGAATGCAGAAACATGTTTGAAGGAGATGAGAACGAGTTCGTGAATTTAGTCAATAGAGTATCAATATTAAAAAATATCATAAATGAAAGTATTTTTAAAAATGCTCCAACTTTATTATATATCAGTCCATCTCAGTACATGATACTCTTGTCTAAATCTTGTTCTAGGAATGAAAAGTTGTTACAAGTAGAGCATTGTAATAGAAAATATGCATTGCAATATAAAATATCATAAAGTATGCAGAAAAAAACATTACATAACATAAATAAAATCTTTCACAGTCTGAAAGCTTCAACTGACACGTCCTTGAACAGCCAAGATAACACACTCAGTCTACACGACGACGCTTATTCCTCAACTCCTCAAAAAACTTCTGGATATCAGCAACAGTAACAGGCTTTGACGGGTCTGCAGATTCTAGGAAAAGTTGAAGCCCGTCCTTCATCTCTTCAATACCCTTCAAGATCTCAACTTTCTCTACATGTCCAAGCCTATTAAGAAACCTTAACTCCGCATCCTCTCTTTGCTGCAATCTTTCTTCTCTCTTTAGCTCCGCCGTTTCCCAGTATTCTGAAATTGAGTCTTCCCTGTCCAGTAGAAAAGCTATGTTCTTCTGATTGTAATACTCCAAACAATTATTGCATCTGCATAGAACATCTCTCCATTCATCAGACAGGAACATTGGTCCATTAGGTAAAACTGGGGAAGCATCACAAATGTTAACACCAAGGACACAATCTTCCAGCAAAGTGCTGCTTTTAGGGCATTCATTTGGAACAATACCGCTACTACTTTCTCCCTGACACAGCACACTCTTCCCCAGAAATGAATATTCAGAACCAACAGTAGCTTGTACTTCACCAACTTTAGGAGCATTATATGAAGATTCACCAATTGGATTTTCAAGTGGGCGAGTTGGAGACATGTCTACCAAAACAGCTTTGCCCTTTCGGTCAGTAGAATCTGTCTGCTTTTCAGCAGACCATATATCTTCAGGATATAACCTTACAAAGAAACAAACCTGGGAGCATGCCTTACACATGAACTCATCATACGCTGGATCACCATCCTCATCTTTGGGAACCTCGGCAGCAGACTCAAGACCAATATGTTCCAAATGAAACCAGTCCTCACACAAACAGCACTGTATCATCTCTAACTGTTCTTTAGCAGCCGGATCTGGATAAGGACCATCACATGCGCAATACAAACCTTTGAAGTTGTGATTGTAGGAATTCTCAGTATTCTCTGCATCTTTGTTTGGGAAAAGTTTGCAGGTGAATTTCCCAAATTTTGAATTCCCACAGTCACATCTGAAGTTTCTTTTAGTCCAGAGCTCCACAATCTGATGACCCTCATGGCATATGAATGAACAAGTTGTGCAAACTCCAGCATTGCCCTCTGGGGTGCAGGTAAGGCAAGAGAAAAGTGCCTGCCTTTTCATATACCCTTTGTCAAAGGTACACTCAGTGCCCTCATCAATCCCTAAAACTAAATCAGCTTCCCGCTCCCGTTTCTCAACTTCATCGAGGTACTCCCCGATTGTGACGCCTGGATCAGCTTCTTCGCCACCTGCACCGTCCATTTCTTCTCCGCAAACCTTTGCTTCCGGTTTTGGAATTTCACCATCCGTTCCCATGTTTTGTGAGCGAAACGCGTTAACTGAGTGAGTGCTGAAATTGCCGAATCAGGTTACGTTGAAGCTGCGGAAAAATTGTAATTTGATTCAAGAGAGGAAGTTCTGATATAAGAAGTAGGAGAAGCTGGAGTGTAAGGTGAAAACTTAGGGCTAGCAAATTGGAATGCAAACCTAGTCAAACAAGATCTTGACTCTATATTTACCCATCTATGTATACACACAAAAAAAAATTATAAAATATAAAAAAAAATCAATTTTTACACAATAATTATATTCTGATGTACATATGAAATATAATGCATAATACATTGAATCATATATATATCTAGTTAATAAATTTAATATATATTACATAAATTAATTACTGCAATCAATTTAATATTTATTAAATTAATGTTATATAAATTAAATAATGAATGCAAAGCATTTCATAAATTAATGTAATGTTATATATATCATTACAATTTTTAAATAAAAATGTGAAGAAATAAGATGAAACTTAAGTTATTTTTCAATTTGCATGTCACTTTTGTGTTTTTCCTTCCTTTCATTTGACATAGTACATCAGTCACTTTCCATCTTTAAATTTAAACACGTTGTAAAAACTATATTTAGATTTAAACATGTTGCAAAAATCATATAGATCTAAACATAAAAATCATATTTAGATCTAAACATGTTGTAAAAGTCATATTTAAATCTAAAGTTGAAAAGTACCCAATGTACTACGTCTAGTGAAAATAACAAAAAACAAAAAATAAAAAAAAAATTATCAAAACGAAAGATAACTAACATTGAAATTTCATAAAAAAATGTGAAGAAATAAGATGGAACTCAGACCACTTTTCACTTTGCATTTTTATTTCTTTTTTATTTCATATTTTTCTTCTTTTTACTAGACACAATATATATTCATTCATCTTTAGTTCAAACACATTTGTAGAAATCATGTTTGGATTTAAGGATGGAAAGAAACAAATGTATTATGTTTAGTAAAAGAAAGAGAGAATAAAAAAAATAAGAAAGGAATAAACATACAAAATGTAGAACCAAATATGTGTTTTATGTCTCTTGTCCATTATGCAAACAAATCTTGACAAATTAAGTGACTTGGTAGATTTCTTAATTGATTATCTTGTAAGTTCATACATGTTATTTTTATTGACATTTCAAAAATTTTAATTGAAATAAAAGAAGTACAAAAAAAAAAATATACGTTATATAGTCTAATAAATTGTTTGTCAACTTAAAAAGAAAAGTAACACTAAGTTCTTCTATTTTATAAAAAGAAAATTTTGCCAACATTGAAATAATAAAGCATATTTTTATTAATGGGTAAAAGATATCTACCTATTTGAAATATATAGATTTTATGGGAAAAAAATTTAGCAAGTTACTATAACATTATGAATTCAACATTAAATTGTAAATGCTTAACCATAATATGATTTATTTTCTCTCTTCTTTTTTATTTCTTTGCTGATAATAGAAAAGCTTCTAATAAAACCTTAAGGTCTTTTGAAAAAAAGAAGTTACAAACTACTATACTATGAATTCAACATTAAATTGTAAATACTTAACCATAATATATATATATATATATATATATATATATATATATATATATATATATATATATATATTCTCTTTTTTTTTTCTTTGATGATAATAAAAAGCTTCTAATACAACTTTATGTTAAAAATGATGTTTCATTGATTAAAATGAGTATGAATGTCAAAGATTGTAAAAACATTAAGAATCAACAATCACCAATTAGTGATTATCATTGAGTTTTTGCAAAGCATAAGAAAAGGAAACGGAAAAGTAAAAAAAATCCATATTTTTTAACGACAAAAAAAATGAAATTAATGAAAACACTTTCGAACCCTATTATAAAATTAACATAGAAAAGACGGTACTCTAGTTCAGAATTGTAGATACATAGTATGGAATAATATATGCAATGATTTATAAAATTATATTTGATTCCTTCTAAGAAAATATTAATGTTTCCATTTTATAGACTAGGTTATTATATGTATGCACATCTGATGCATTGCTGAAGACAAAACATAGAATCCACGACTCAATGGTGAATTCAGCAGGTGATGCATATGACAGATATATAAGTTAACAGAAAAGGATTATACCAGATTGTGATTCTTGAGTGTGAAGTGAACCTTCTCTCGATGTATCTCCAAAATGAGACAGTAATAGTCTCATTCAAAGGTTGGAAGCTGAAGAATTCGCACAATTTAGGACAAGAAAATTGGAACACAAACCTGGCTAAACAAAAATTTTACATAATTTAGGATAAACAAAAACTAATTAGTGAAAGGGGGATTAAGGAAAATCATCCTTTGAGCCCCTCAATTAAAAAACTATAGAAGATTTCTAATAAGCAAATGTTACAAGAAACCACACAATTTGTTGTACTGATAACGCTATCTTTAACCATCTATTTATACACAAAAAATTCAGTATTTAAAAATATAAAAATAAATTATGATTTTTTGACATAAAAAATAATTAAATTCGTATACATGCACATTGAATATAATTCATTGAATGTCATTTATTAATATTAATTATATTAATTAATACAACAGATATATATTAAATTAATGCTATATTCAATAAATATTTAATGCATTTAATTTAAACACATAAAAATAATTAATGCAATTAATTTAATATATAAAATTAATGTTATATTTATTAAATATAATACATTTAGTTTGACTTTTAAATATATGAAGTTTAAAATTTAAAACACGTATTAAAATAATTAGTAATATGTATAATGGTTACAAATTGGTCAACTATATTAATTTATAAGTTTAATTACTTCGAAATTCTTTCCTACTTTGTGAAACATTTCATTCATTTATATATAAAGAAATTGAGTTCAAAGTTTCTCATATATTTCTTATATTGTGCTAACAAGCTCGTTTCGCTAGGTCCGAGAATAAGTTAGATTTTAAATGATATGATGTTATACATATTGTTATTAAATTAGACTTTTTTCACATAATAGATGTAAAATATATTTTGGCCAAGTTCAAAAGGGGAGTGAATTGAACACTTAAAAACCTTTTGCAAACTGTTTGGAGAATGAATTATTTTTATAGAAAACTATTCAAGATGATATGTAAAGCAAACAACAAAGGTTCAAAAACAGTTCCAGCACAATATCAGTTAACCAGATATAATAAACTGAAACCAGAATGCAGTTCTTGAAAACACAGTGTACATTAAAAACTTCTTGAAAATTAATTCAAGAAATCAAAGAATTATATCAAATTGAAGTTTGTAATGAATCAATGGTCAAAGAACTTTTTATCAAACAATAGAAACTATGTTTAGTATATGAAAGGTGTCTTTAATCAACAATTGTGAAAGATTAAGTTTTCTCGAAAGCTGACTGATGAACAGTGAACCCAGTAAGTTACGAAAACTGCAAATTTATAGAAAACTGATATACAGGTTATTAATCAGATTCAAAACTGTCAAGGGTAGACTGTGTTTAAATAGAATATATGTTTTTCAAAAGTTACTTAAACCGTTTTCAGAAAGTTGATGAAATTATTCAATTAGCAAGGTTTAACCAATTCTGAGAATTCAATAAAGACAACAAGATTTAACAAGCACAGTCAAGAGAGAGAGCAAGAGAGATCAAGACACAAGGATTTATCCTGGTTCACCCTTCCTCAAGGGCTACGTCCAGTCCCTTACACCATAGTAAGGATTTCCACTATAAAAAGATCAAACTAGACCAGTTTACAGAAAAACAACAGCTTGCTACCCCTAAGAATTCACTTCTCCCCGCAGAAAACAATCTGCTGAACCTACAGTAGAACCTGGAACTATACAGACTCAACTGTATATTCCAGAAAACCCATTGTTGATCCCCTCAACAAGTTACAACCTGTATAGAACCCACTGTACAAACAGAATTACCAACCCAGGTAACTCACAGCAGAATAACCTTCAGTACAATGAAAGAATTATTACAGACTCAGCAAAGCAAGCACTTCTATACAACAAATTACAAAAGTAATAAAGAAAGGGTATAGAAGGCCGAGTCTGATGATCAGATCAGTGATGAAACTGTCTCTGTCAACTCAAAGCTCCAGTAGTAATCCGAAAAATAGTTCTTGATGAAATTGATTGATTGATCTTGATAACTAGACACGAAGGCACTTTTTCTCTCTTTGAAAACTCAATGTTCTTGCTCAGAAAAATGTTTAGAATGCTTTCATTATTTGTTTTAAAAAATGCACCAACTATTTATAGACAACTGTTTTAAAATTCAATCGATTGCTTTGTCAAACAGTCGATTGTTTTTCTCAAGTTAGTTAAAATAGTTATTCAAAATGCAAGTTTTGATTTTAATGATTTTTCAAATCTTTTGTTAAATCAGAAAATACTTATGGAGCTTATCCTTGATTAAGATTGCATGCATCACTTATTTGAACTCAAACTTGACACACTCCTAGGTTTTAGATCGAGCTCTTCAATCTTCATGAAATCTTCATGCATTTCATATATGATCACATGGTCTTGAACTTCTTCACATGGTTGGCTTCAACAAATCTTCACTGCAACTCACTGGTGCTAACAATAGGTATCAACTTGATTTGTTTCGTTGTTTAGCATGGTTGAGGAGTCTTTGTCATCTTTTCTTATCATGGGTTTGGCCTAGCCCCCCATAGTTTTGTATCTTTTTTTTTTCCTTTTAATAATATTTTTCATGTCATTGTTGATCTTTAAGGTGTCAGCTTAGCTAAGATGTCAAAGTTCATAGTGACACCTAACATGAATTTAAATATATATATATATATATATATATATATATATATATATATATATATATATATATATATATATATATATATATATATATTCCTTATCCTATCAGAATTAAAGCTCTTGGTAATCCTCTAATTCGTCTAATTAAGTTTTAGGCTATTATCTTTTCCTAATAGATGATATGAAAAATGATGAATTTTATCAAATTTCATCAAACTATTAGCACAGATAATGTTTTACATGTTATTGAGATTTGTATCCGGACCTTAAGTAACACTTTTAGAAAGCATATGTCTAACAATATTTTAGATTTTTCTATTTTGAAATAGTTTGGTATTAGTACTAAAATTGGAAAGGTCCAATCTTTAAGCATTGGTTCTAGTCATATCATTCCTTGGATTCTTAAAGGTAGATAGTATAAATATATGCTTATTTACGATGAGTTTAGAGTGACTCATGTCTTTAAGAAAGATTACAGTTGTGCTAATAAATTGATAATTTAGGTGTGAAAAATAAGGTTGAGTTTGTTTGGTATTCAACTTGACCTGAATATATCAGAATTAACTTTTTTCATAATGGATTTCAACTCTCTTTTATTTCATTTACATGGAGTTTATATTTTTTTTTTTTTTTTTATGGGATAAGCGTGGCCCCTCATGCTTTTTGTTATTTTTTTTTTCTTATATGATTTGTGGGTTTTAGAATGTCAGCCTAACTGAGAAATCAAAATCTATAGTGATGTATAACATGAGCCTTTTATTAACCATTATCCTAGTTCTTTATTTTTTCTAATCTAATAACTATACATAAAATAGATATTTGAAGAAAATTTATTATTAATATGAAAATATTTTCTTAAAATTCTTTTAGACTAAATTTAAAAGTGTTATTTTTTTATCTTATTGTTTATTTTCTTAAATAATAATAGCTTTAATAAGTAATTCATACTTATTATATCAAATAAAATAAAAAAGTAAAGATGAAAAATCACATTTTTAAAATTATTCTTAAAATAATTTGATGTATCATTTTCATATATATATATATATATATATATATATATATATATATATATATATATATATATATATATATATATATAGATAGATAGATAGATAGATAGATAGATAGATAGATAGATAGATAGATAGATAGATAGATAGATAGATAGATAAATAAATAAATAAAAATATGAGTAGATATTTTGGTTATCATAATTTATTTTGATGTGTATAAAAATTAATCACAAATATTAATTTAATAATAATTAATACATATCAAATTTTAATAAAAAAAATTACCCACTTTATTATAAACTTAACAAAAGGTTTATGTTCAAAGTAGAACTTAAACATAATGTATATCAAAGGAAACATTTTTATTAACAATCCATAAGCAATCTAATTTGAATCTAATAAAAACATATGAAAACCATATAGACCAATATGGATTTATACATTAAAGGATATTCAACAAATAGAATATTGATTAATGTCTTCCGGAATATTCGTATGTGTTCTGCCAGAGACTAATATCTGATCCAATTCGAGACTTAGATTTACAAGTAAACCTAAGAATAATAAATCAAGATAAGTTCATTACATTTCAAGTCGCGCATTTACACATGTCACATGTGTAAGAACTTCCCCCTCAGTTTCTCACTTACTCATATCTTAATCTATATGACTTAGACCATCAGTGAAGCAAGGAGATTTCTGTTAAAACATAGGTATAAATAATTAATACGCAAAACAAATTGTTCACAAATCATCCCAAATCTGTGACCTTAAATTCATATAAATTACATCGATCTAGTGTATTGTCACACAATATAACTTATTTACGCAAAATCGCAAATCAATAAAATTTGAAAAACATCTCATTTTTTTCATTTATCACAACCTTCATACAATAAATCTTGGCTAGGATAGAAAATTAAAGAAAAGGAAAAGGTTAGAAGCTTGGAAAGAAAACATGGAAAGTGTGACTTAAGCATGGGAGCATGGATCAATCAAAGTCATTAATCTATATTTATTTGGATTTTAAAATTTAAAATTTCTCACTTCTATGTTTAAAATTTTATGCCAATCTTTTTAGGTTCCTAAACGTGCCTTTGAATGTAATTTTTAGGTATATTTGTATTTCATCTAGCTTAAAAAATTTAGCACATGAAGGCTATAAATAGTCATTCATTTTCTTTGTAAAACCTTTTTAATATTGAATGAAACGAGAGATTTCTAAAGATATTTTAGAGTTTTTCGATAGAGAGAAAAAGAGTTTTCTTCTTTTTTATGTCTTGTATTGGATCATTGGATCCAATGACGACTCCACCAACACTTATCTAGTAGTTTCACCAAGTGGTGTGACAACTTTCGTCCGACCATAAGTTTCTCTCTTCCATTTTCTTTAATTCCTTCTTTGTGTCAAATTGTCTTTATTATTTCTTCTTCTTGTTTCATTTTTTATTGTACATATTCATCTTCTTCACTTCAATTTTTTTTTCCACACTTAGAATAATTCTATAAATTAAACTCATGCACAACGGTAAGCTTCTTAGAGTTCTTGTTCTAAGTTTCTTAGAATTCTTGTTTTATCTTTCCATTTGTGTTGTTGTTATTCCTATATATCTTGTATTCATGTAATGGTTTTACTTATAGATTCAAAATTACACACTTATAATAATCATATGAATGAAATTCATATGTTTAGTGGTGAACAATATCATATGAATGAAATTCATGTTTAGTGGTGAACAATATCATATGAATGAAACTATAATATTCATTTTTCGTCTTATATGGATTTAATTATGATAATAAAATAGGAGTGAAGAGATTTTTTTAATTAGTACATGATTTTGTTTACTATTATAGATCGAGTAATAATTGCAAAACCATTATTCAGTACACTTAATCCATGAAACTCTTAAGAAATCGTGAATTTCTTCAAAAGTTTTAGATAATATAAGCAATAAAGTTATTGCATGGATGCATTTATGATATTTGTGCATGAATCCCTTTATATAATTGACTCGATTCTTGTGTATCTTTTTATATTTCATGACTCATTGACTCATTTGGTTGAGACACTTCTTTTTAATATAGTTCAATTAATATCTTTACTTTTATCAAATTAATTTACCCATATGAACTTATCTCCTCACCTTCAAATTTTTTAATGGCTTGATACAATCTTAAGTAAAAGTTATATCATCACATCTCTCATATAATCAATTGCTATACACTTCCTTATATTGAGGCATAAAATTTATGTTAGGTATATTATAAGGTAGACCGGCTACTCTAATCAATGTATAATTACATAGTCCACTTATAGTGACTGATCGGATACTTACTAGTTACAACTAAAACTCTCACCTACGTTGACCGATCGAGTATTTAACTGATACATCTCCATAAGATTAATGTGCCTTACACACTAACAATCATTAGACACGTGACACTAACAAGGTAAGCACATGGCAACCATCAACAGGGACATTCTATATAGAGCTTATGCTACATTTCAGATGAATTGGGCCTTCAGTTCAACTACCTGAAAGGCCCATTCAAATATCTATAAAACGAAAGGTAACCTCAAGAAATAAGGTATTATTACTTTAATCCTATTCACCCTACATTACTCTCGGACCTTTACTGACTTGAGCCTCGGAATGCATGTAGAACCCCCTTCCGGAACTGTGAACGTTGGAAGAGCTCAAGAGACATGTGACAGGAATCTAAGAGCAATAAAAGACAGTCAAACACATATCGGAGCCCAGGAACACTGAAAGATGACCATGTACCGGTGACTGTTAGAGCTAACCGGTTTTGCAAGAACACTTAAGATTTGTTCACAAATTTATTAATATATTTCATGCATGAAAAAAATAAAGTAGAACAACAATGATAAAAAAAAATGCTATTTTTTAAGAATAACACAAAATTGAAAGGGATCTTGGTAACTTGATAGATTTCAAAATAAGATGTTATGAAAGCTTAAACATATTTGTGTATCCCTTGCTTAAGGAAGTTAACTTAAATTTCATTTTATATATACCTTAACTTATTACAACTAAAAAATAGGAATTTCATTAAGCTCATAGTAGAAAGAATGATGCAAAGCTATTGAGATATACAATATCATTATTTTATGTCTCTTATTTACTAACCCTGTAAAAATACCTGTAGCACCTCTACTCGAGAAATTCTTACATTTCCTTCCCAATTATGATAAATTAGGTGCTTTTTTTGGGATTTCTTAATATATTAGTTTGAGTGTTAATACATATATTGCCATTTTTTCGAACTAAAAATAAAACAAGGGCAAAAGTATATAGATTTTGTAGTCCAATAAATAGTTAGTTAACTTAAAAGGAAAGAAAATTTGGCCAAGTTAATTGAAATGAAAAATAATACTACCTGTTTAAAATATATAAATTTTATAAAAAAAATCGTTACTCAATATACTAAAACATTATGAATTTATCGTGAAATATTGTAAATATTTAACAATAATTCTATTCGTTTTCTTTTTCATTTCTTGGTAACAATAAAACAACTGTATTATAACTCTAGTTTTGAAAGTAGTTTTAGTTTACCATGAGCATGGATTTCAAAGATGGTAAGGCAAAAAAAGACATTTAGAATCAACAACAAATTAGTAGTGATTATTGTGATCCTTTACAAAACAAAAAAACAAAAAATGGAGGATTTTGGCTAAACTAGGTAGAAATACAATTTTTTTAATGGTATGTGGTGGTTTAGGAAAATCACATTTGAACCACCTTAATCAAAATGATTTCTAATAAACTAGTGTTATAATGTATGTATATATATATATATATATATATATATATATATATATATATATATATATATATATATATTAAATATAATATATATATATATATATATATATATTAAATATAATACATTTAGAACGTATTTTTCAAATATATGAAATCTAAAGTTTAGAAAATTTATTTAGCGTTAAATTTAATATCTAAAATATATATCCAATACATATTTGTATAAGTTTAATTATTTCGAAAAAGAAATCAAGTTAGGGAGTAACTAAAGTTACTCCTTATTGTAGTTGTCTATTTTTACTACTCTAATAATTTTATAAATTAAATATTATAAGAAAATGAAATATTAACTTAAAAGTAAATTTTTTATGTTTCTTTTTAGAGTAAATTTATCTTTTATCTTACTGTTTATTTTATTTGAATATTACAGCTTTAATAAGTAATTCATGCTTACTTATTAGATTATAAAGAAAATAAAAGTAGAGATGAAAAATAAATTTTATAAAATTATTCTTAAAAGAATTTGATGCATCCTTTTCATATATATATATATATATATATAATACTGATAGATAAAAGGAAAGACGAGTAGATATTTCATTTATTATAATTTAATTTGATGTGTATAAAAGTTAAACACAAATATTTTATTTAATAACAATTAATGTGTAATGGGTTTAATATTAAATATTCAATGTGAAATAACGAATACAACATTAATTATTTTAGTTGAAGTCTTTTAAGGATCTTAATCAGAATATTATAAGTATTGGTTGTCTCTTCCATAGGATTTTTTAACTTATTCATAATACGATTTTGATCAACCCTCCTCTATGTTAGTAAGATAATGATGAGTGGATTAATACAGACGGTATTAAGAGAATTAAGAGAACCAAACATACTATTAAAGAAGTGAAACTAAAAATTTATGATTTAAATAGTATACAGAAAATAATGTACAGATAACAAATGCAGCATGAATACCCATTTCGCAAAAAATACTATCATATATGTTGAAAACAAGAAAAATTACTTTAATCAAACACCTCTTCTGTAAGAGTTGTAAAGAGTTTAGCTGCTACAGTGAGTAATTTTTTCTGCTCACATAATAGTTCCTAGAGTTGGTGAATTTGGTTTCATGCAAACACCATAGTCCTAATAATCAGAACCTATAAGACTTAAGAGAAAATCTTTGTAATGGCCTGATGTGTCAGAACGAACAGCACTAGTTAATGGTTTTCCATATTTCTTATAATATGCTATTTTTATATGTTGCATGTCTATCTCAGTCCTTGTTACAATTACCCTTATTAGTCTTCTATCTTGAGTTCCCACACCCTTCATTGACTTCCGCAAGATCTGAAAAAAAAAACAAAAAAAAAATGTCATAGGTTAAAACATTTATTTTGTGGGCATTGATATAACTTGGAATTAAGGAAAAAGTAATCTTAGAAGAGATGTATGCATAAAGGATGATGGAGTATGGCTTTTTAAGTGGTATAGTGCACCAATGAACAAGTAGTGAGGAGGAAGGTGAGTATAGAATAGACAATGTTTAAGGGAATATTTGAAAAAATGTATCCATGAAAATTTTAAAAGGAATACTGAAATAAGTTTTTCTAAGAAATTAAAATTAATTTGTACATAATTTTTGTAATATCCTAAAAAATAACTATAGAATAAAAAACTAACCTAGAATTTAGTTTTAGGGATAAATAGAATAAAAAAAACTAACCTAGAATTTAGTTTTAGAGATAAATAAGATAACACCTATTTTTTTAACAGAAAATTTATTTAAGTAAATAAAAGTTAGTAATTTACTTTTTATTTTTATAACAACCACTAACTCTCTCTAAGAAAATATTCTTTCTCTAAGATATTATATCTCTTAGAAGATATTCTGTTTTATTCTAATAAAAAACCACTAATTATCTCTAAGATATTCTGTTTATATAAACTATCAACTCTCTCTTTCTTTAAGAAGATATACACTTTCATTCTTGTGAAAAACACCATCTCTCAAACAATTTCTCTTAAAATTTCCTACCTCCTCTCTAGATTTGTGATCTCATTGACAATTAGATAACACCTCTAGATTCCTAGCGTTGAGTAGGTCAAGAGTGTCTGATCAGATTCTTGAAGAGAGTTAGGCTGCCCGTGATTTTAGATTTTTGGAAGTTCTTTGAGTATCTATACTCTATAGAGGTAAGGGAAGCTAGCTTGACTGTTTTTTTATATATATTGTAATTATTTATTTTATTAAATATGAATTGGATGAATTTGAATTGAATGGAATGAATGTTTATATATGGTATGATGTAGTATCAATGTTTGTGAATGATGTCGTGTGTGATCGAGACATAGTATCTTCAGGAAAGGAGATACCCATGTTGAGATTATTAGGACGTACATTGTCTAAGGAGGTATCCTGACTCTACTGGTACATTGGATTCATATAGATGAAGTTTACCAGTTAGTGAAGAGTCGAAGGAGGTTCATATGGCTATGTTCGAGGTTTAAAATATGAGCTGATCGGAATAGGACATGTGGACTAACCCTGTACATATGGGAATTGTACCTGAGCTTTGAAATAGGATTTGATCGGGACAGACTGTATCCGATATTTGAAATATAAGCTGATCGAAATAGATTGATGGTATATGAGAGGTACAAACCTCTGAGTCTCAATTCACGAGTCTTCCGAAAGTAGAGAGTCTAGTATCTTTGTTTGTGAGTCAGTGTATGTATGATGTGAGATGAATTATGAAATATTGAATTCTTTTTGTTTTGTTTAGATAGAAATCCAATTTATGAAAATATATATTTTTTGAAAACTCTCTAGCTTACCCTTCTTTTTGTATGTTGTTTGTTTTGTTTCTAAATCTGTGATGATCGTGTATATTATATTACACGTGAGCAGAGGATTTGACAGGTGGTGTGAGTCCACGGTGAATTGTTGGAGAAGTTTTATTTTATTTTATTTGTAATTTTACGAAGATATTTTTATTAAATCTTATTTAGAGAAGTATATTTTGAAATACATGATGAATATATGGATTTTTATATTCAAGTTTATTATATAATTTTTTTATGTAATAAAGTTTCTATTATATGAAAAGTATGTTACAATTTTAAAAATAAAAATTTAAAAAAATTATGTAAATATATATATATA
>Ga0209700_102533_pt1 | contig 36748 bp, 16 predicted proteins | sample SiratroredBW_FD_187528 | JGI IMG/M metagenome (GOLD analysis project Ga0209700, IMG submission 187528) | Root nodule microbial communities of legume samples collected from California, USA - Siratro red BW (SPAdes) (version 2) | ecosystem: Host-associated > Plants > Roots > Nodule | place: USA...
TTTTTTTTTTTGTTTTTTTTTTTTTTTTTTTTGGTAATTTCGAATTTTTTTTAATGGAATTCTTTGAATCTGGGACTGTGATTCTGATCTGTCATGGGCTGAATTGGGTGGTCTCAATGAACGGTTATGGGCTGCAAAAGAGGCATCTTGCGTGGTGGGTTCGTTTTCTTTATTTTGTGGTTGTAGAGAGGGTGGTGTGGTGTGGCCGTTTTGGTGGTTCTGTGTCACGGACTGCGACACTTGTAATGCTTTTAACTAACTTCGAATTTTGATTTGATGACCCCCTTGAAATCTCTTTTTCTTCAAGCCTCCCTTCTGCCAAGGCTGATGCTTGAACTGAACTTGTTTTCTTATGGCTCAGTGTTAAAGTTCAGCAGCTTCAAGGCTAAACCAATGTACACAAGGTGTTGAACTGCTGCAGATTTTCCTTTTGTACCCTACATAAGTTGTAGATATTGTGAATCAAAATACGTTTTTTCTGAGCTTGTGTTGACTGGCCTATTCTTAAAAATATTGTCTTTGTTTGGTTGTAGCACTTCTGTCTGTGTTCTAGTGCTTTTATGACTTCAACTACTTACTTTACTTCTCAGAGGATTAAGCTGAAATTCTTGACCTGTGAGATATGAAAAGGCAGAAAGACATTAGCTTAACAAATTACTGTATTTTTTGTCCAATAAGTGGTAAAGGTGACTTCATTATTAGAGGTTGATTAGCTGACATACAACTTGTTTTTTTTGTTGAAATCAGGACTTACAAAACTGATTCACTTGGGAGACTCGAGAGCTATGTCTTCATCTTCTCGTGTTCTTCCCACTCCCCTAGAAAACAAGTATATGAAACCTCCAGATTCTTGTCATCTTTCACCTGCCACTGATCTGGCTGCGAATTCTGTCTCATCAAATTCAATCAGAAGTGCTGGGAAGATGATCTCACCACCCTCTGAACATCCTGATGGCACCCTTTTTTCCTATGCTTCACTGCATGATAGGCAATATGAAGACCCCCCCTTTGTTTCTCAGACATTGGGTGACAATGTGTCTTCCGAAATACACTCAACAACATTCATTTCTCAGCCTCATGAAAGCGAAGAAATTACCTGGGGACCAGATCCGTTTCAGGATATTCTTGGGTTTCCTGAAAATATTTCTGCCCAGCATGATCAGGTGGTGGAGAATGGCTGTTACATAAATGATGATAATGTCAAAAGAACCGATTTTGGGGAGTGGGTTGATCAGTTAATGTCAATTGATGATTCTCTTCACCCAAACTGGAGTCAGCTTCTTGGTGATGACAATGTAGCAGAACCAAAACCAAAGGTATGTTTCTCAAGCTGATTTTTGCAAATACTTGTCACATCTGCGAAGTTACTAGGATGAGTAGGTGGCATCTCATTTTTGGTTGCCTCTTTATAGTCTATGGATCATGATTTTTGTACGTGAATAATGAACTAGTCACTGATGCATACGAGAATTAAGTTCATCTTGATCTTTTTATCTTGTTATAACAAGTGACTAAATGATTATTATGGATATGCAGCATTTAGGTGATCAGTTCTATTTTCAATCTGACATCACCTTGTACATGTGAATTTGTGTATACAGTTCATTCCCTCTTCTCTTCTATGATGTGTATATGGGATTCTTAACAGTTTGAACTCTATTTTTGTCATGCGTATAGTTTCTCTTGTTTGTATATTTATTTATTTATTATTGTAGAAGTTGCTGAAACATATCCTACTCCATTAATGCATGCATTTCAGGTTCCTCAGCAGCAGGATATAACATCTGGAGAAGTTGTTGGCACTTCGGCAGCAACCACACCACAGACTAAGACTAGAATGCGTTGGACTCCAGAACTTCACGAGGCCTTTGTGGAAGCAGTCAATCAGCTTGGTGGTAGTGAGAGTATGTTTACGTCCTAATCTCATTCTTTTTAACCTTCTCTCTTGAATGTTTCTTGTTATCTCATGATGTTAACTACTTAAAACGCAGGGGCTACTCCAAAGGGTGTGTTGAATCTGATGAAAGTTGATGGCCTTACTATCTATCATGTAAAAAGCCACTTGCAGGTACATCTTTGATTTATCATCCTCTCAAATAGCTTGTTTGTAGGTGTATGTCAATTCATTTAATCTAATGTTTTTCAAATATTGTTAATTTCAGAAGTATAGAACTGCCAGATATAAACCAGAGCCATCAGAAGGTATGCTAAAGGGTAATTAGGAATTATATTGTGCTTATAAACTGGTTTCAAGTAAGATGTTCTTCTGTTTGAAATATGAAAGAAATGCTTTTTTGTATGAATTATTCTTCTTCAAACTTCCTTAACCTGTTTGCTTTCAGAGAGACAGAATAGGAAGGAAAGAACATTTTAAAAAATGGGAATTTCTCTTGATTGTTGGAGGAGGATGAAAATTCATTTTTTCTCTCTTCATTTTAAAGTTCACATCTTTTTCTCGTTTTCTCCCACCCAAACAAAAAGAAAGTGTAGATGGTCACATTGCATTCATTATAAGCACACAGAAAGTCCTTTTTATTGTTTGACAAAAAAGGGTAAGGGTGTGAATAAGCTGCTTTTCTATGCATGCAGGAACCTCGGAGAAAAAGGCGACTCCAATAGAAGAAATGAAATCTCTAGACTTAAAAACGTGAGTTCTCTCTCTCCCTCCTCATGCATGTTAGTTACAGGTTTGAAATTCACTGTTGCTATGATACCATTTTCATGTCATATATGAAGAGATGGTCCTTGAGATTCCTTTCTTAGTTTGGTTATTCTTCTGCAGGAGTAAAGGGATCACTGAAGCATTACGATTGCAGATGGAACTCCAGAAGCGACTTCACGAGCAACTTGAGGTTGTTAATTGAGATTCACTTGAGGGGAGTTAGTGGTGTTTGGTTTCTCTTTCTTTCTGACACTGTAACTGTGGTGTTGTGTGTGCAGATCCAAAGAAAGTTGCAGATTCAAATTGAAGACCAAGGAAAACGTCTTCAGATGATGTTTGAGAAACAAAGAGAGATGGGTGACAAGAAGGTTAACGGCTCCTCCGGCGAGGCTGCCACTGCCACTGTTCCATCAGACACTGTGCTTCCTTCATCTCCTCCAGGAGAAACCTCAAATGAGGGACGTGAGAAAAGCATGGAAGAAGAGAAGGGTGAAAGCACAAAGCAAAAGGCAAGTGAAGGTGAAGAAGTGATGAATGAAGATGAAGATGAAGATGAAGATGAAGTTACACCAGCTACAAAGCGGGTGAAAAGTTCATAACAGTAGGATTGTTTAATGTATTCTTGAACTCCATGGATTTGTTAAATATTCTTGGACTTGTTTGGACTCCATGGAAGTTGTAGAAATATTATTGGATCCAGGGATGTTTCAACTTGCTTATCGTTTTCTTTTTCTTTTCAAAATATCTCATAAATTTTCCTGTTAATAATAGGATCAAATTGAATAAAATAAATAAAAAATAAGATTAAAATGATATTTAAGTCAATGTAACAAAATCAAAATATGTATTATTAATAAATTTAAATTATCATAATAATTTTAGGGTATATTTTTCATGTAGGTGAACACTATGTTATCCATAAAAATACTCAACCAAATAGATAATTATTCAATATAAGAGTTTAATTTTAATTTTAATATATGATTATTATTTTGTCAATTAATTAAAATTGTTTAATTATATTTTGAAATTATTATATGAAAAAATAATTATATTTTTACAATTAAGAAATAAGGGGTAAACAGAGAAAAGAGAGGAAATAGAGGAGATAAATGGAAAGGAGGTGGGCATGGCGGTGGGTGGTGTGGCGGGACTGAGAGAGAGATGTTGTTCCAGGTGGGTGGGCAAGGCAGCCGCCCCACCTTCTTCGAGATGGCGGCGGCGCAGCAGCTTCCGGCGAGTCTCCGCGCCGCTCTCACTTACTCCATCGGCGTCTTGGCCTTACGCAGACCCTTCCTTCACAAGCTCCTAGACTTCGAAGACGAATCCTTCGCCTTACTCATGCTCGTTCTCGAATCTCACACCTTACGAACCACAGGTACACCGAAAACAACCACACTCTCCATCACGCATAGCACCAATTAGTTCTGCTCATTCCTCTTATTTCCTCATTCTAGATGCTTCTTTTGCGGAATCTCTGTACGGCCTTCGAAGAAGACCGGCCAGTTTCACCGCCAAGATTGACGATACAGCTTCCGCCACTGGCGCTGGAGGCAGCTTGCGGAGACGCCAGAAGATTCTTTCCGTTGTTTTTTTGGTACTGTCGGTGTTCTCCTTTTGTTATTTTGTAACCCTAATTGCTGCTTCTTAGTTTCCTCCGTTATGATTGGTTACTGCGTTGGAACAGGTTGTGTTGCCGTATATGAAATCTAAGTTGCATTCAATCTACAACAGAGAGAGGGAAGCGAGGCTTCAAGCCACTCTATGGGGAGATGAAAACGGAGGATATGATGATACCGGAGGAGATTATTCTCCGGTGTCAATGCCAAGCTCTGACGCTGGTGCCTCCGTTACAGTGCGTATCACTAAGAGAGTTCAGAAAATTGTAGGGTTTTGCTACCCGTGGTTACACGCTAGTACTGAGGGTATCGTAAATACAAGTTGCTAAGAGTTAGCATTTGTTTATCCTGATTCTTTTTTCTTTCCAAATACTTGTCTATTCGGATAAACACAAATCGACTTGATTTTAAGAATTCGATTAATTTTTTTTTTCAAGGTTATGCATTCATTCTATCTGTGATGACAAACAATTCTCTAGAGTTTGAGTATCCTTCGGTGTCTAATGTAGGATATTTGCAATGCAGGTTTGCAATTTGCTTACCAGCTGTTATACTTGTTGGATGCTACTGGATACTACTCTCTAGCGCTGCACGCACTTGGGATTCATGTCTGTCGAGCTACTGGACAAGAGCTGGTAGACAGTTATGAATTAGGATATTATTACATTTAGAAAAATCGTCATTATTTTGTGTTATTTGAAAAGGAAAATATAATCAGCCATGCATTTTTCATGTGACAAATTTTTACTATTTTACAACTGACTGTTTTCTAGTGAACTACAATTTTAGTCCCTGAAAATTGTGTAGAGCTGCCATAATTCCTGAAATTCAGAAAATGTAAAGTAAATCCTTGAAATTGAAACTACTGACACTTTAGTCCCTCACTTGATTATCCTTAGGTTTTATAACTTATTAATATCATTTTAGTCCCTAATGGAATTGTGGCTCATTTCACAAAGGGACTATAAGCAGTAGAAATTACAGCCTCAGGGATACTAGAAACTACGTTAATACAAGGAACTGAAATGGGAGGACTAATTTTACTATTTACTCGACTTTTTTTTTTCTTTTGCGTGGGAACACTATCAAAATTCCCAAGGTTATTGGCAGTCTCCTTGTTCCCAAAATGTAATTGAGTCAAATAATAACTTTTCCGGTATACCGGAGTTTTCAACATATAAAATTATTTTTGTCCCATGGTGTTTGTTAAGTGCTGTTGTGTTATAGGTTGCATGTTTGTTTGTTTGTTTGTTTGTGGGTGCATGTTAGAGTGGCTAATGAGTAGAATTATGAAAGAAAATAGTTTATGGGCATAAATTGGTTAGCATGGTCCTTCCAAGAATATCAAATCTTGTTTCAAATGTGATGAGTGTATGCACCATTAGTCTGTCATGTACCTGTGTTCTACTGTATGTTAATTGTGTTTGAGAAAACATATACTATTCTATTATTTGCATTCTTAGGTATATGAGACTCAAATAAATATTCAACGTAACAATTTGTGAGTTGCTTTACAGATTAAGAATTCTCTAATTGTTTGGTTAACACCATAAAATAAATTTGTCATTTCTGTTTATATGATTGATTTTTCTATTCTCTCCTTTCGTGTCAAGATAGATGGATATGTCTTCTAGAATTTCGAAGATGCGTAACCGTGAACGTGAGAGACTTCGTGGCCCTCAATGGTTGAAGGTAGGCGATTTTGTTATCAGTATGATGACTTCATCTTTCCCTGACTTTCGATGAATTAAGAAACTGAAGTAGTTAGTTATACTCTTATACTTTGTTGACGTTGTCCATGGCTTTCTATCTTTTCATAATGGACTGAATCCCTTGTGTATTGAGCACATAGGGTTATGCATTTATAAATAAGAAAATACAAAGATATGGGCCTAAGCCCGTTACATCCAACAATTTTCAATATTTTTTCTCTTTTTGTTTTGGGGCTGGTCAAATATTAGATTTTCACAACCAGAGTTTAATTTATAAATCAATGTATAAGGTTTTATGAGTATATTTCTGGAAAATAAATGGTTTTTATGGGCTTGTACAAACAATGATAAGTATTGTATAACAATTTAAGATAAAGTTTCACTGTATTATTTTTGTACAAATTATTTTGCCAGCATCAATTCATGGGTTCGTTGCACTTGTGTCTTTGGTGAATTATTTTCTGAATTCTAATTTTGACTGAATTTATCCTACTATCACCACTTTTTTACCTAAATTTTATTTTGCTTCCTGTCTGATTTTGGTTCGACAAAATATCCTATCCTTTTCTCATTACTCTGATTGAAGTTGGATTGCTTACTTCAAGTAGTGTATTGAAGAATTTGTAATTCTGGTTTAGAATTTTAAGATGAATTCATGTCATTTTGGATGTTTATTTAGACAAAAAATTGTAAATATCGGTAGATAGAGCAGCCAACGAAAATAATGTTGGACTGTATTAATTATGTGTACAATTATATAAAGAGAGCACCCCTCATGGTCTCAGTCTGCAAAAAAATATTTTATAAATTTTTAGATTTTTTTTTTCTGAGATCGCATGTAACAATTATAGCCAGTCCCTCTTACACCAAAAGGTACTTTTGCTTACCATTTATTGCTTACATTTAAAGGTCTAACACTATTTTATAATGAGTAATTTGATGTCAGTTCTATTTTTTCAAGTTCAGCAATCAATAATGTTCGTACAAATTAAATCTTTATCATGTTGTCCAGAAAGTCATTGCAATCAACCAATTGAGAAGTAGAACTTATATAACGGGTGCGTTGTACCTGTAGCTTTCAGATATTGGGCCTGCATTGTGAGAAACTTACCGTGTAATCCAACCTTTTATGTTAGGTTGTCCTGGATAAAATGATTAAACGCTCTGCATTATAATTCTTGCTATGAATAAATGTTCTGTCTATGCTTCATTTTAATCACATGATGTATTCGTATCTCAGACATTGCAAGGAGCATTACTTAGCTGTACGTACACTGTTCTTGATTATGCACAAACCGGTTTGATTGCAGCAGTGTTCTTCTTTAAGGTGAGATGGTTATATATATATATAGATATATATGATATATGTGTGTGTGTGTGTCTGTGCATGTATTTATGTATATATGTGTAACTGTATATATATGTATGCATATATGTATAGATATCTTTTTTCATTGAGTATTTACAGTACGCTGAAAGATGTAGAAACAATATTGTAGCCTGGTAGATATTATTGGTCTATGTGTGTGTATGTATATGGATGTATTTATGTATAAATGTGTGTTTTTTTTTTTGAACAGCCAAAAATAAATAAATAAGAAAGAAGCACTTGCTTCAACCCGTGTATAAATGTGTGTGTATAAATATATATGTATGTATATATTTTCTTTTGCCATTGAGTACTAACAATACGCTGAAAGATGTACAAACAATATCATAACTTGATAGATTGGCGAAGTTTCCAATTCTAGATTTTATCTGTGTCCACCAGTTTGGTATGATTAAATATTGCTACAAACAAGGGTGATCACTATTGGCTCAAGCCTCTTGTTCCATTGCTGGCTGGGTTCAGTTTAAGTAGGTTTAGTTTTGTATGCATAATTATCAATACATCATCTATGTGAAATTATGTGTAGATGATGGAATGGTGGTACCAATCTGCTGAGGAGAGAATGTCTGCTCCAACTGTATATCCTCCGCCCCCTCCTCCTCCTCCACCAAAGGTGAAGAAACAAATTCTAAGTGTTAACTAGTTGTTTATATTACTGAGCCTGAATTATATAAATTTTTCTAGACAAACTAATTAGAACTATTTTCAGCTTTCATTGTAGAGGTTTCTTTTTCAGAATTCACTAGATATAGTGTCACACTGTCACTAATTAGAATTTAAAAGTAACAAAAAAATAAAATGAGCTGGTTTATTGCCTACTAAATGAAGTGAGTCTAATATATGTATAATATAAACAGGTAGGGAAAGATGGGATACCACTACCGCCAGACAGGACAATTTGTCCCTTGTGCTCACAGAAGCGTGTAAATCCGTCTGTAGTTACAGTTTCGGGGTTTGTCTTCTGTTATGCTTGCATATTTAAGTATATTACTCAGGTGAGTGTTCTATCTGATGTGATGGCTAACTTTAAACTATCGGTATCCTATTTTACGAGATACATAGAATTACATTTATTTTCGGTTTTCCACATTACAGTATAAGCGCTGCCCAATTACGTTAATGCCTGCAACAGTTGACCAGATCAGGAGACTCTTTCACGATGTCTAGGTCCCAGTTGAGCGGGGCTCTTAGAATTGCAGTTATCTTCTTTTTTTTTTTTAGAATCCTTTCTTTTGTTGAATACATGGGGCAACTATTGATGTACTAATGTATGTATATATAACTCGACCCCAATAATTTATAATTTTGTGCCATCATTTTTTTTTTTTTGTCTTTCTCTTAGTGTTGTACTAATGTATGTATAAATTATATACGTCATAATCTCTATGTAGCCAATACAAAAAATGCAAATTGAGACAATTTTTATCTTTATAGACCCTGATATACTGAATAGTGAAAGTAAGAATTGTGAAAATATCTGCACACAGCAACAACTGCGAAAGTAAAAATTTCAATTTAGAAAATCTAGGCATCAAATTCAAAGAAATCAAAACAAGCTACTTAAGCTAAAAAAATATGGTTTATGCTTGTCATTAATATTCTTCCAGGGCTAAAACAAAAATCTCGCCGTTCATTGGACCTTTGCTCAAAACTTTCTCATACACTAGCATCAAATGCTCCTAGTAGTCTGGTTTGAAATGCCGTTGAACTCCTCTTTGGTGTTACATCCTGCAATAAAAGCAATTCAGGTTTGTTCTGATTAGCATTTGCTTTGAACCAAAACCATATTTTAATGTAGACTAAAAAAATACTTCTATTTTAATGTAGCCTTAAAATTTGACGCTTTAATATATATAAACATGGGTATAACTGAAAAATCCTTTCAAATTATCTTGAATTTGTAAAATAACTATAATTTTAGTACAAAACTAAATTGCTAAAATAACTATAGTTTTAGATTATATATACACATACTTCACACTTACCTTTCCTGTTTTGTTGAATTGGATATCCATGCTCTGTTCTGTGTGAACCCAGTAGCTTCCGACAGTACCTATGATGGGTGTCTCGTCCGGACTCCGGCTTCTAGTACTTCTTGAAGGTGCAGATAAAGAATACATCCTTATCTCTTCAACTGTTAATGCTCCTAAAATTGGCCTATCCTCGTGACTCCACGGTGAACCTCTTCTTCCTTTTGGTGTATGTTCTCCCACAGAACTGATACTATTAATGGAAATAGGCGTGGTTTCTGATTCAACCAACCAGCTCGAGAGGCTGGTGTCTACCCCAACACTGAACTGCCTAGCCTTGCGGTTTGACAGCTTCAAAGTAGGCTCTGGACTAATGGCTATGTTAGCATCTTGCACTCCCAAGTTGATGTTCTCTTTATCGATCTTCAGTGGATGCACTTCTGTTGCTTTCACTACCCTCCCTTTAGCAAGATTCTTGATTGGATTCAGCACTGAGGAAACATCTGCAACCCTTCCTTGTGCTTCTTTTTGTGTGATGCGGTTTGTAGCATGGGCTGACACTACACTGTCGACTTCATTCTCTGCTTCAGCGGACGAAATTCGCATTCTAGAATCAGCAGACAGAGAAAACAAAGATTCCGAAGACTCTTCTTGAACCCATGTTCGGTTAACAACAACGCCTTCTTTCTGAGCATCATCATCTTCCAGCGTAGAATCCAAATCACTTGCATCTAAATTAACCTCATCGTCCTCGTCATCGGGGCAATCTCTATACCTATGCTGTAGAACAGGCTGAGTCGCTTTCCCTTTTCCTCCTTCGGCGGAAAATTCTTCTTCCATCTCCAGGGATGCATTTTCATCGGTAAATTTTTCAGTTGGACTCAGAACCGACGAAACATTTTCAATTGGCGCATTTTGGGAAGACCCAAATGCTTGAGATACCTCTCTTGCGCATGCCAGTTGAACTGGACTATTAACTTCAGACTCCACTGTTTCGGCATCTGAAAATTTTTTTCTATAACAAACGGGCAGAGAGAAAAGTGACTCCGAAGACTCTTCCTGATGCACTCTTCCACTGATCCCATCATCTCCTTCACGCTCATCCTTCTTCTCATCCCTCTGAGGTGCGTCCCCTTCTCTTGACGCTTCCGTTTCAACACTGTTATTTGATTGCTCTTCATTTTTTATTCTGAAATCGTAAACAACGGGATCACTACATAGCCAATCAAAACAAATAAGATCACGAACAAAACTCATAACAAAAATGGATTAGCTAGCTCACTTTGATTCTGCAATGCAATCAATGAGTTCTTCCACAGCAGTCTTCTGCCGTGCAAGAGCTTCAACAGCTCCTTCTCCCACATGGGTTTGTGTGGGAGTTGCAACCTTAGAACGCAATTTGTTGCGACGTTTAGCAAAACATGGTAGAAAGCACCTCATGATTAATTAATGAATTGGTGTTGCATAAAGTGGCTTTCTTTCTAAAGAAGAGAGAAGAGTGAGATTGTTTAGGAACAGAAAAAGGGATTTTGATGAACAGAGTAACAAACGGTCATCAAAAAGGGTTCAGAATCTCGGAGCGCACCCTTTTCAAATTTGACCGTTAAGATTTAGTCCCACGTCAGTTTTCGCTCCTAATTGGCTCCTTCCTTAACGCATCAAATGAAACTCCAATTTACTTCTACACGTTTCCCACAAGTTGACTATTTCAATTCTCAATACCATAAATGAGTGAAAAACAATTAAAACAACTCAGTAAATGGTATTCAATATTCTTTAAAACTGTTTTAAAATACAATAAAAAGTGTGTGTATAAATATAACAGCACAGGTGTTCAAATATTGGCATCATTTTTATCTGTATCCGTCCAATTCTTAGCATAACACACATTTTAGAAAAAATAGACTTATAGTTTTTTGAAGCATTTAGTTCATTCTTATTAAATATTATAAATATGCGTTTCTATTAATAAAAATTTAGTATATTATTGATGTGTAAGATTATGTTAGAAGTGACTTATAACGGGAGTTTTTTTTTATATTGATTATTTTAATTATTTAATATGCTAAATGTTTCTGTATGAAGCAAGAAAATTCTTAAATTAAACAATAATTTATTTTCTGGAATTAACATTGGAGCCACTTAAATTTAACACCATCCTTTAAAACCTTGTTCTTTTCAATGATGTGGGTAGTTTTGTTTAGGCTAAAATTCACTTTTGATACATGTAGTTTTTAATGTACAATTCTAGTTCTATAAAAATTAATTTTATATTTAGTCCTTGAGTTTTTTAAAGATGAAACAATTTCGCTCATTTGTTAATATATGATTCTGTTATTGATAAAATAATGTTAATATATATGTATTAAAGTTAATTGTCAAAATTATTATTGTCTTACCTAAATGAATAATTGTCCTTATCATTATTTCTAACTAGATGCGTAATAATAAATAAATCAAAATTGTTTTACTTTGTAAAGCTGAATGACTAAATTTATAATTAAAATTTTATAAAAACTAACATTGACATTAGTATAATTATAATGAGCAAAAGTATATTTAATCTTTTCATTCTTGAAGGAGCGTTTTATTAACACAACCCACCTTGTAGATTAACTGAAATGTCATTGAAATTGAAACTTTAAATTTCAGTTTTTTATCAAGAGAAAAAATTAGGCACCACAATGAATAAATGATAAGGGTAATTTAATACTATATATTATTTAAAAGGAGCGTTTTATTAACGCAATACATTTGCATTGATGTAGTAAACTAATTGAAATCTTTCGTCGAAATTATATCCACAAAGTATTAAACTAATGTTTTAAAGATAAATTTTTATTTTGATAGAGTTTTTAATTACACAAGTTTAAAAAAGAACAAAAATTAAACTCTTGAAGCACAATTTAAAAGAAAACAAATTTGTGTCTAAAGCAAGATTTTAATAAAGAAAAGGAACAAATTCATCCCTTAAAACACTATTTAAAAAATATAAAACAGAGATGCCTACACTAAAATCTTGACTAGAAAAAATACACATCAGTTATTCTTGGAAACATGACTTTAATAAAAGAAATCTCAAATTTGAATGTATGTTTCTTCATCTTGAAATCACTCCTTTGAAAAAATCATTTTGATAAAATCCATGCAAAATTGCATTGGTGAATTTTAGTGACACTCCATACACAACTGTTATTGACTGCGTGACATCTAAATGTTACATTTGAAAATGGATTTATAAGAAAAGGCGAAGAGTTGTATTATGATAATGGAAAAAATATACACTAAATGTATTTTTTTTTATTGTTCAAAACCATGGCTAAGGACAATCAAGTTAAAGGCAAAGTGACTTGTGAAGAAAGAGTAGGTAATCCAGACTTGTAATGTCGTATTTTATTTCTATTAAATTTGAATAATGAAAAATATCACATTGTTTTGAAAAATAAAAAACATAAGAATATCAGGTATATTGTAGAAAATAAAACACGTGCATAAACTGGGATAATTCCCTTTATTATATTAATTATTATAGATTATTACTATTATTTTACTATTATTTGGGTTCCCCATATTTTATGCTAGTTCCTGGGAATTTTGTATCCCCTTGTGTCCCATTTCCATCTACTCTGTCTACTTTTTTTTCTCCACCTCTTTTATCTCTCTCCCTACACCCATTTCATTTCCTACCACATGAATGAGTGTGAAAAATAAGCTTGCTGATTATAGCAATTTCACCAGAGCATAGACCACACAACTTCAAATTCAACCACTAGATATACTTGGTAAGTAAATGGTATTAAAATATCCAAAATCTTGAAATGGAGAAACTAGAGATTACCACTCACGAAAATTTAAAATCGATAATCATCGACATAGGTGTAGATACAAATAGTAGGTAGTAGTATCTAAGGACAACTAGAATGAAGCCAAGCGAAATAAGGGAGCGATACACCCTTGCTCTTCAATTCCTCTTCACTGGCAATACAACAATTTATAGAAGACAAAGCTTTCTTTGCAAAACGAGGGAAAAAAAAATAAAGGCACCTTTTTCTTAACTAATAACAATTGGTTGCCCAAGAAATTTCTACTAAATTCTTGGAGAAACCCTCCAACATAGAACTATAATGTCAGCTGTGGCTGTGCACAAAGAAAGACGAATTTTCTCTGGCAACAAGTATCAAAGCCTCAAGCAATTTAACCCAGAGATACCATACCACGATACTACTTACTACTCTTCTTCTACGTCCTCCGTCCTCTGATTCACTCCATCTCCACCTTTTGCCGCTGTCTGCTGCTTCTTATGTTTCTTACTTTTGGCTTTTTTTGCCTTCATTCTGCGTTTCTTCTCATTGGCGTCCACCCATTTGTAGTCCGCAGGTATGTTGAAAGGATCAACTTCATCCTTATATCTGTGACTGTCAGAGTCACTGGACTGCCCCCCACGACTTCCTTTCATCCATGAAATCCACGAACTAGAGCCCTCTGATTCCTTGGATTTGGCATCATGGAAATGTGCTGGGCTGGAGAGTGGAGTTGAAAACTCCTCCACAGGCTGAAGCTCCTCAAATTTCGTAAAAGTGACAAGAACCCTGATGGTAGGAACTATCGGAATAGCAACCTGAGTACCAGAGGTTATTATCATTAAAACCAAAAACTTTTATAAACAGGTATGGATGCTGAAAAATGTGATGACAGATAGTAACAGACTGGTAGAAATCAGGTATAAATTGAACCAATGCTCAAACAAAAATTGATTTCTTTGAAGTAGATCAGCTAAGTGGCTGATCATCTCTAACTCCCAGTCAACTGAAATATAACTACGCAACGATGAGGAAAGTCTAAGTGTGATAATCATTTGCATCTGCGAACGGCCAAAACAGAGAGGGAGTAACATTAAATCTAGAAAAACCCCTCCAGTTCATTGTCTTATCCAGACAATAGTAGCAAATCTTGGATTTTGCACAAGATACAATTTTGTATCATTTAAGAATAGGTTGGCATAGTTTAAAATAAAATTAACAGTACAGGTGTACCGTGTGAATGATATTCACTCAAAAAGACACCTATAATCTACTGATGCACAAATATAAGTACAAGAAACAACAAAAAAGATAAACCCATTCAGTCAGAATCTCATCAAACTTGTGAAACTTCAAATGTTAGTCTGAAAATCCATACAGGCTAATGTCGTGAAAATCATGAGAAGGATTGTAAAATGGGACAATCTTGTGCATTTTGGAGGGCACGGATCCATGATCAGTGCAAAATCACTGATTTTGCTCCTAAGATTGTGAGATCATAAATCTTTTGCAAGCCAATTTTTGCTGATGCGGCTAGGTTTAGTGGGTTCAGTTTCGCAGCCCAGTTTGCAAAAGAAAATGACTTTGGCCTTCTGTGTATATGGATAGGGTTCTGCTTTCAAATGTTCCGATTTTGTCCTCTGGTTATGTGATCTCTCTTTGTTTTGGTGCTCCAGTGCCGGTTATGACTTGCACGTGAACTAATGGATATGAATGAATCTTCAATTTAAGTTTACGAGTTTAGTTAACTATTCATTTTTTATTATATTTATTATGCATAAATATATACTTAAGTATAACTTTCATTTTCAGTATGATATGCAGTTTTAACTGATTCTCTGCCAACAAAAACCAGCTACGGGAGATACGAGCATGCGGTACTGCAAGAGTGCAGAGCAACAGTGCATAACATATAAAGAACTAGTGGTTATGGTATTTAGATTACCTTGACAGGAAAAGTTCCAGAAGGAAGCTTAGTTGTCAAAAGTTCTCTGAGTCTTCTGATAGCCTTAACCTTATTTGCTAAGATGTCAAGTAGAGGCAGAAGCTCATCAGTTTTCAAAGGAAAATCTGGCGTCAACCACAACACAGGCCTTAAACCCTTTTTATACTCACTCTCATTCTTTGATTCAGTGTTTGTTCCTTTCTTCTTCTTCTTTTTATTGATTTTATCTTTTCCCTTCTTAATGTCTCCACTATCCTCCTTCAGAGACTCAGATGCTAACTTTTGTTGATCAACAGATCTCTGATTGCTACCCTCTGAGCCAAACTTGGAATTTTTCTTTACACTTTTGGAATCCTCAGGGTCATCACTGCTGCCCTTCAAACTTTTCTTGTTCCAACCAAACCAGCTCTTCTTTTCTTTAATCGTGCCATTGGCTTCAGAATTCTCACAGGAAGCCGCAGAACCATTTTCTTGACCATCAAAGGCTCCGTTTTCCTCATCCTCATATGTACCATCAGAGTTTCCCATATGTAGTGCAGAATCTAATTGCATTCTTTCCTCAGCAGTCAGAACATCATCATATTCGTCATTGTTTTCCCCATTTATCATGCTTTCTCCATCCTCCACAGCAAAAAGCTCTTCATCAGTCATAGCACCCGGAACCCGCCTTGACTTCACACTAACCATCACATGAAGCATGTCATAAACTTTTGCCTTCCAACTCCCAACCATTTCAGTCTTCTCCTGCCGCCTCCAATTTAAATGGGGAACAAGCTCGGCCTGAGTAACGTCAATACCTGGTCTATACATATTTGTCTGAGACATCAAGGAAACTTCGTGAGCAACCTCAGACTCTGTTGGCTGTGTACCAGCTCCTTCCAGAGCATTCGTGATTTCCTTCTCTTTATGAGAAAGAGCAATCAAAGAACCAGGTGGCAGAGTTAAGTTACCCTCCTCTGCAACATAGCCCTCTCCAAGGAACAAAAATGTCTGGTCCGATCGTTGGATACGCAAGCCATCAAAACCAGCAAGGGTCATATCAGCACGGAGATTAGACCCACGCTTCCAAATCCGATAAGTGTCAGAAGGAGCTATCCGCCCAATAAAAGGAATGACAGAGCTCTCAAAATGAAAACTTATCTCCATATAAAAATCACGAATTCGGGACGCTGAAGCAACAATGCGGGGAAGCCTACGACACCATTTAGCCCAAGCCAAAGGTTGATAGTGCCGTGCAATAATCATAGCAATAGCTTCCTCTCTGGTGCACACTGCTTCTTGGAGAGCACTCCAACCATGCTCATTCTGTAGACTCCAATCCGCACCAGCAGCCATCAGAATCTCAGCAGACACTGGATCCCGAAGTCGCACTGCAAGGTGAAGAGGGGTCTCTCTACCAGGAACATCACGGCGATCAATAACAGCAGAAACCTCATCCGCTTGAAGTTCAGCAGCAAGAGATTCAGCTTCTGTGTTGACCTCCCCAGCCTTAGCAAGCCGGGGAAGAGCAGAAACAATGCGCCTGAGGGCAGCATGGTCGCGCCGGGCAACAGCCAAGTGAGCAGGACTCTGTGCATATCTACTTAAATCTTCCATAGATTTCTCTCCCACCTCTCTCTTGTCCCTTCTCCCCGCTCCTACGCTACTATCATGAACGATTCCATTGACTTCCATTATCCGTACACCTTGAGTTACGAAGCAGAAACAGCATACACTTCACGCATACCTTGCCCTACACACTCAAATCAACAATTGAAACGGTTCCAATGACAAGGGAAGACCCCAAAAATGGGTAATCCGAGTTTATTTGCCGCCCAATTCCAACCCTCCTTTCCCTCGCCACAATGACCCAACCTCCACTATCAAATTACAAGAGATTACTTCACTTGCATTAACGATTTAGAAGCAATTTAGAAGCAATAACGACAAAAGCAAGATTTCGGGAACTGTTTTTGCTCCAAAATCCGATTTTGGTCCCGAGCGCAAGTATGCAGCAAGCCGATCCAATCAAATCTGCAAACAAAACAAGTCTGAGCCTAAACCACCGAACAAAGTTACCAGCAAGCAGTGCCAAGACTTACAATTAAACCCACTTATTTGTCTATTAAACAAAACGTCTCGAATTGTAACCGCTCCCACAAAAAAATGTTGTAAAATATAAATTAAAATAAGAAGTAGAAGAACAGAGAAAGCAAAAAAAAAAAAAAAAAAAAAAAAAAAAAAAAAAAAAAAAAAAAAAAAAAAAAAAAAAAATAAGAGTTAGAAAGGAAAAGATTAGGATAAGATTGGCGTGTTGGGAAGAAGAATTAAGAAAGAGAGGAAAGAAGAATCCAAGACCTGCGGAGGGCGAGAAAGCGAGACGAAATTGAGTTGCGGCTGCGATCCCAGGAGTTGAGAAGGGATGAGTTGGATAGTTGCAGGAGCAGGGTGTGATGGTTAGGGTTCTTCAGAGAGGTTCAAATTGTGGCGAATTGAAATTGAAATTGGGAGGAATGGAGAGAGAAAGAGAGATGAGAGATCGGACGGTGGGAATGAAAGGGGAGAGGTGAGATCGAAGGGTGAGGATGGATTGGCGAGGGAGGGACCATTAATGCTGACAAATGACAACACGAGACGACTCAAAAGGATAGAGGACGGAATCGGTCACGACTCGGTCCTCCACTCTGACTCGGAGGTCCCTCCCCAACATCCCGCGCTCTACTGTTTTCTGTCCTGGTCTGTTTACCCTTTCATTTTTTTTTTATTATTTTTTTTTGACACTTATTTTATCTTTCTTTAATGTTACTTTTTCCCCCATTTAATATCACTCCCCACTAATATGTAATTCCTAACCACAAATAACAAAATAATTTATCTTAAAAATAAGTTTAGATTTTCTAGTTTGTATTTTTGTATTGTAATTAGCATTTGGACTAAGAAGTTTTTAATTTTTAAAACATTTAAATATATTAAATTTGAATTAATGTCATTTTAAATTGTTTTATTTTTAAATTTTGGAATAAGTATTCAAATTTATTAAAATTTCATAAAGTATGACAACCATCTTCAGATTCAATTATCAGTTCTTAAAATTATTTAAATGTGAAGCAATGCTGGTTAAAAAAATAATCAGTTAACATTTAAAAACATTAAAACAAATTATTCACAATAGTATTGACAAATAGTCACTTGACAAATGTCAATAAAAAATTAGTTCATAATTATAAAAGAGTGATATTTTTGACATTAACCAACAAAATCTTAGTTAATATCATGTAAAAACATAAAATAACATAAAAATAGATGATTGAGTTGTATTTTAAAAATTTTGTAGTTTTTTTTTTGTGTCTGTGCAAGTAGATATAGTCAAACATTAAGAATAATTTTTTTTGCAAACTTTTACTTTTTTTATTAGTTAAACATGTATATAATATGTAATATACATATTGAATAAAATATATCTCAGATTGGTTCATCTTCGTACTATTCCGTCCTTGATTAATGTTTTTATTAAGTGACTCACACGGTAAAGTACACACAAAGATTCTTTCTCTATATCCTTCCGACTCAAAGAATTATTTTCTTCCAAACCACTTTTGACTCTAATAAATATTCTTTCTCAAGTCACTTTTGGTTCAACTAAATATTATTTAGATAAGTCACTCCTGACTTTTACAAATGCAAGGATTTAGGTGGACAGATCACTAGCTTAGCTCACTAGTGATGGTAATGTCATTGTATGTGTATAAGATTAGACTTTCAGACTAATTTGCTAAAATGAACAAAAAGGATGTTCTTACAAAACTTTAGAGTATAGAATGTTTTGGCATATTTTTAATAATTGCAAAATTATGACTCACTTTCTAGTTTTTCTTTTCAAAACATGTCTTCAATAGGCTTATAAAAAGTAGTCATTGCACTTTTTTTTGTTTTCTTTCTTTCTTTTTCTATTATTCTTTGATGAACTTTTATGTTGAGAAATTAAATGCATGGAATGTAATATCATTAATTATTCTTTTCCTTTTTCAAGAAAACTCTCTTATAGCTAACAATGGTTCAAAGTGTACATTGTAATGATAGACAACTGTACCATAATTGAAAAATAACCCTTCCAAGAGAGTTTGTAGTCATTAGTCATTGCAACTTTAGGTCACGTACTAAGAAGTATTTAAATATTTTTGTTTGACACAAATTCTTAGTACATATGTAGAAAACATTATTCGGTTCTTCATATCTAAACCTTGAAATATTTTGTATTAACTTGAAATATTGGTTTGTACACTTGATGTTATTCTGTATGGTCTGCAGGCAAAACAAATGTACTCACTATCTAATTAATGTCTATCAGACACAACTACTTTTATTCAGGATATTGTATTTTTACTCTAACATATTTTTACAACAATAACAAAAATAATTCCAATAATTTAATATCATTATTAATAAAAAAAACTTTATTCATCAACTGAAAAGTCATCCCAAAAATATTTTCATCTTACTTAAGTCAATGACCAAAATCAAATTTTAAAGAATATGAAAAGAAAGTAGGTGAATTTGAAAATACAAATAATTTCAAATTATTACCTTTTAGGTAGACTTTGAAACTTTTAAGTAGTCCAATTATTCTCACAAAATTATTAAATTTTAATTTCTTTTGAAAATCCTTCCAAAACATTATAGTTATAATATGTTATAAAGTATTTCAAACTCTATATTTAATGAATCTCTTAAAATTTCTCACACAAACACATTATAAGAAAAAATTAATGATTCAATCCAAAATCCTAAACACAATATTCTTATTACACTAAATTTGTAGAGTTCTATGGATACATTTAAATTTTAAGGAAGTCATCTCAAATGTGAAAAACATTTATAAAAACAATTTCATTCAGTTTTGACTAGGAATGTTCTTAAATCAAACATGATCAAAATTTATTCTTATGTAATTTAGTTGCAAAAGGAATGCCCTTTCCTTGCCTGTCCATAAAATATAAAAGTTATATATTTAATTATATATAATAACTCCATTATTCTTATGCTATCATAACTTAATTACATTTCATAAATATTTATTTTGACAAAATGAAATTTAGTACGAGTGAAATATTATTTAAGTTGATTTTTAATCATGTTCAAATAATAATAATGAAATTATGAGTTGACTTATAAATATAGATTCTCACATGAAATAATCTAATAAAAAAATAATCTTCTTCTATTGTTTCAAGATTATCAAAGGATTGTAAAATTCAAGACTGATTTTATTAAATAAAATTGTAATTGATTAAAAGTATGTATCTATGTTAGTAAAGAAGTCATTAGTTAGAAATTATAAGAATATATAATTTTTTTTAAATGAAGATAGTTCCTCGTAACCCGAAGAATGCTCTTAATTTTATCTAAGTATCTTATGTATAATGATTGAGACACAATAAAATATTAACTTATTAGTGAACAACACTTACTATCATTTTCAAACATATTTTGAGAAATGTCTATATCATTTAAGGATGTGTATTGGTATTTATGTGTAAAGTTTACTATAGATAAAATTTTGTTTATTAAGTAAATCTTTTATACATAAAATGAGAGTGTATAATATATTTGTATAAAACTTTAGAGGTGAGTTTATCTATACACTAGTATAAAAAATTCATTCTACAAGGATAAAATGTCGGTTAAAACATAATCAAGGTAAACAAAAATGCAGTGATATTTTTTAAATTATGCCAAAAGATATTATATCATCAGTTATTCACAAATCGATGTAATATACCTCATTTTACATTGATTGACGCTCTTAATCAATGTTCAAAAGACCGAAAAATAAAAATTTAACATTTGGTTTGGTACTGAACCTATTACATCAGTTGCGATGTAATAGGTGTTAAATACTACATCAGTTGTTACCGAAAACCGATGCAGAAAATATTTATTACATCGGTTCTCGTTACAACTAATATAATAGCGTGTACCTTTCTCCATCGTGAATGTTTAGTTCGACACCCCTTACCACTTCTTTTGCAAGAGGTTAATATTTTTGTAAAATTCACTAAAAATAGTTAGAAATTTGTTTTTCACCCAAATTTTTTAACTACAACTTGATTTAGTGTACAACTTGATTTAGTGTATATTTGATGGTAGAGCTCTTACAGTGTATAAATTTATCATAGATTTAGAGTTGTCAAAATTTAGGGCAAAAAACTTTAAACGACCATTACTTTTGATAAAGAATTTGGATTGAGACTCTCCAAAAATGAAAGTTACTCGAAATGAGATAGCGAAGTTAGTTGCTTGAAATGGGATAACGAAGTTTGTGGGCAATTCCAGGAGGGGATTCAAAATCCAAAAATTTCATCCTATACTATTTGTTTGTCTATTTTTCTTTAGTATTTTTAACATTTTTTTATTTCACATATTTATACTTATAAAAAATATATAACCTCTTCATTCTTCTGCTAGACCTTCACTCTTCATACCAACCACATCTCCCATTAATACTTATACCAACCACATCTCCCATTAATACTCATACCAACCACATCTCCCATTACCAACCGCATCTCCCATTTTAATTAAGAGTCTTTTCTGCTCTCATTAATAAATACTCATACCAACCACATCTCCCATCAAACACATCTCCCATTAATAATCATACCAACCACATCTGCCATTAATAAATGAAGAGTTTCTTTCACCTTCACTCCTCATACCCGCATCTCCCATTTTAATTAAGAGTCTTTTCTGCCGCCATTAATACTCATACCAACCACATCTCTCATTAATAAATGAAGAGTTTCTTGGACCTTCACCCTTCATACCAACTACATATCTCATTAATACTCATACCAACCACATCTGTCATTAATAAATGAAGTGAAGAGTTTCTTCCACCTTCACTCCTCATACCAACCACATCTCCCATTTTAATTAAAAGTTTTTTCTGCTGCCATTAATACTCATACCAACCACATCTCTCATTAATAAATGAAGAGTTTCTTCCACCTTCACACTTCTTATCAACCACATCTCCCATTAATACTCATACCAACCACATCTCCCATTAATAAATCAAGAGTTTCTTCAACCTTCACTCCTTGTACCAACCACATCTCCCATTAATACTCATACCAACCACATCTCCCATTAATAAATGAAGAGTTTCTTCCACCTTCCTATCAACCACATCTCCCATTAATACTCATACCAACCACATCCCCCATTAATAAATGAAGAGTTTCTTCCACCTTCCTACCAACCACATCTCCCATTAATACTCATACCAACCACATCTGTCATTAATAAATAAAGAGTTTCTTACCAACCGCATCTCCCATTTTAATTAAGAGTCTTTTTTGCTGTCATTAATACTCATATCAACCACATCTCCCATTAATAAATGAAGAGTTTCTTGGACCTTCACTCCTGGTACCAACCACATCTCCCATTAATATTCATACCAACCACATCTCCCATTAATAAATGAAGAGTTTCTTTCACCTTCAATCCTCGTACCAACCACATCTCCCATTAATACTCATACCAACCACATCTGCCGTTAATAAATGAAGAGTTTCTTCCACCTTCACTCCTCGTACCAACCACATCTCTTGTTAATATTCATACCAACCACATCTTCCATTAATAAATGAAGAGTTTCTTCCACCTTCACACTTCTTATCAACCACATCTCCTATTAATACTCATACCAACAACATCTCCCATTAATAAATGAAGAGTTTCTTCTACCTTCACTCTTCCTACCAACCACATCTCCCATTAATAAATAAAGAGTTTTTTCCACCTTTGCTCCTCATACCAACCACATCTTTTATTTTAAGTAATGTAAGAGTTTCCATATTGCAATTGTGTTTTATACTCATTGTATCAAGAAACCTATTTTTTTAACCAAAAGTTTTTTGACCAAACATGTTTTAATGAATGATAAAGTAATTCATATATAAACATTTTAATTAAGACTTTGGAAAATATTTGTTCCCTTTTGGAGTTCGAAAATAAGTAAAATTTTAATTAAAGAATTCTATTCCATCACATAATTTTGCACTAGAGTAATGAATTGTTCTGTTTTTTCTTTTTATTTCCGGTAACCTTGTTTCTTAAAACAATTTCATGTTAGTTTGATAATTCTAGAGGTGGATACGTAAATACACTTGTAAATTTGAATGCTTCCATTCAAGCTCCTAAATCTATTATTCAATAAGAATGTCTATTTAATTTCTATTAATAAAATTGTTTTTAATATTTTTCTTCCGTATAACCTCTTATAATTTGTCATATTTATTTATAAATCAAATGTCAATATATTTAAAAAAATATCAATAGTTACAAATAATACTGTATTAAAATATAAATTACTTTCGGTAAATTTAAAATATGGATTACAACTTAAAATTTTACATATTATAATTTTAATATAAATATAAACTAAAACATATTTATTTATTATTATTATATTCATATAAAATTAACATTTACTGCATGTACTTTACAAACTAAATTATCAGTTGTTCATTAATTAACGCCCATGTGTTGGGTATAGCAGAAAAATTAAAATAGTAATTATTTAATTTCCACGCATCATCTATGTATATTTAATATGTCTGATGAATTCAACTTATTGAACATATAATACCTGTTCGTCTTTTCTCTAGTTAAATGTATTTATGTCTCCAATTATAATTCAACATGCATAAGTTAAATTAAATTATTTATTTTGAATATAATTAAAATACATATTTCTTAAGAAACCTTGTTATTTTATTATTTGAGCAATGGCCAATTTTCATTTATAATAGGAGGTGTGAATTACTAAAACTGCTTTTATTATGACATAAGATGCAAATATTTGATGTTATGAATTGTTTAAAGTTTACTATATAATAAATTATTCACAGTTTTTAAATTTAATTATTGATTTTAACTTTGAATAAAAAATTACTAAATAATAGTTTAGTTGAAGACAACATCATTCACCGCCACCAAGTGAGTGGCTTCACAACCGTACATCATCAATCATCATTTTTAATGTATGCGTACCTTCAAACACTTGTTTCAGAGAATTTCACTTGAGGGTGACTTCTATTTCAATGATAAAAATTTTGAGATAACTTGATTTGTAATTATCCTACATTAACAGAATTCTTTAACTATGAAAAGTTATATTATAATCATCATTGTTTTCTTTTGTATCTTTAAGAATTAACTTGTGTGTATATTCTGAAATTAAGGAACGGTTTTATGTGAAAATTCAATATTTAAATTTGTTAACATATTTAAATTCAATACTAATTGTGAGTTTCTTTCTAGATTAGCAATTCCTAAATTTTCATTTAAAATGAAAGAAATGGTAATAAACAATAAAATGGGAGGATTAAAAAATAAGATCTTTAAGAAGATAATAAGAAAAATATCCTATTTTAGAGAATTAAAAACCTATTTATAAAAAAAAAAGTTTTAACTTTGCATGAACTTTAAGTAAAACAGTGAAAGAAAATTTGTAAGATAAATAAATATAAGAGACATGAAGAACTTGAAATTTTCATTAGTCTTTCTATTTTTTGTGTTACATAATTATCAATGTTATATATATAATATTTGACACTTAAATTAACATTCAATCATCATTTATAGACTAATTTCAAAAGCCTAACCTTTATCCAAAGCATGTTTGTGGTTGTATGAAACTCCTCTTTCAATTTTTTCCAACAATAAATTTTCCTTCCATTTTTCTATAATATTTCTTAACTTATTTTTTTAAATAAACAACCGTAATTTTTCTTCAATAAATCAATCTACGCATTAATAAATTAATTCCATCAATTTTAACTTAAATAATTGGAAATACTTCTAACTCACATCTTATATTCTACATTGAACAACGGAAATATAATTAACGTTATATCAAATTAATAAAATTAAATTTATTTTCAGTAACTAATTAGACATACTTCTCAATGTTCAACAGATGTAATAAAAAAAACACCTTCTAAAGTTACATAAATAATTTTGTTATTCAGAAAGATACTTGTCCAATGCTCATGATTTTTCTTTGGTTTTAAGTTGTTATCATTCATATTTAAAGTGTAAGGTAAAGTTTGTCTTCATGAATCTCAAGTTACAAACTAAGTTACATCTAGTAGTTATTCAAGAGTTACAACATCATTTATAGGATATGAAATTAAGTAAATGAATCATAGAATTAATTTTATTTATAATTATGTAGTGTAGAATTTTGATATCTGGTTTATCTTAGTGTACATTCATCATAACTCTTGAACTATATGTGATGTTATGCAGACAGAATGATGCGTTTTTGAGTGATTTTGTGGTGCACTAAGATTGATAATCACAATTTACCCTAAGTTTTAATTTACAAATGTGTTGTAAAGAATATTGTTTTTCTTTTAATAGAGTTCACATCCCTTGTTTCTTTGGATCTTTCTTGTTTTGTTTAGTAGTAAGACTCAAAGTTTGATAAAAAATTATGTATAAAATCCTATACATATCTTTATCCTTATTGAGTTCCACTGTACAGTAAAGACGACTAGAAGAAATAAGGTCCAAAACCTAAACTGAAAGAAAATATTATTTCTATTATAACATTGATTGATTATTTTGCTTTAAATAAAAGATTTTTTAAAAAAAAAATACATATGTTAGTTCTATACTTAAAGAATGCCAATGAATAATAGATATTAAAATAAAAAATATGAACAACTAAAATTAAAAAAAGTATTACATAAAAAATTACAATTTTTTTGGGAATAAAAGTTTATTTAATATATATATATATATATATTAACCCATCAAAAGTTAAATAATTACAAAAAAATATAATTTAGAATGATGTAAAGACTATGTTTCCTTACCTAAAGTCACTTTTCAAGGTAACTAAATTCTAATTAGGATGGTGAGCCAAGGATACTTAAGAAATCTCTAGATTATATCAGGAAATTAAACTTTAAAAAAAAAGAAAAAAACACACACAGAGACAATCCGGTCCTTATTTTCAATAGCTCATACCCAAGTTGACTCATCTTTCATCGTAAAATTACATGTGCTCCAACATACCTCCAAGTGCAAAGAGAACTTCAAATATGAGGAAAAACAAATATTTTATCCTAAATGAAGAAGTTTTCACTATGTGACCTAATTAAGCTTGTATTTGTGACTATATCCTTGAAGCAACAAGGAAGGATGTGAAGAAACACTTTTTGAGCTTATATGAAAAAGTTATAGAGATACAATGAAATGAAATAAGATAAGAAATAAATTGCTTCTATTTTTATTTATAGCATTATAAATAGCCTTAAAACTTAATTTTTATTTTTCATTTAACTTTCAAACATTCTCACACAATATTTATATATTTATAGAAAGTAAGTATTTATGAAAGACATGGTAAGAAAATAATATACTATAATTTAGTTGATTTTCAAACATCTGAAATTGACTTAAGGTCCAAACTGATAAAAGAATGGTTTTAAGCTTCAGGATCTTAAAGGCCTCAACATTTAATATTAATTTATTATTATAAAATTAAAAATATTTAGTTTTAAAATTATACTAATTTTTAATTAAAAATTTGAAATTTAAAATATCTTAACAGACTAGTTTACATTGGTAATGTAAATGACTTTAAATTTACATCGGTAATGTAAATATTCTTTTAATGACTTTAAATTTATATTGGTACTGTAAATATTATTTAATGATAGTATTTTTGAATTTTTCTTCTAATAAATTAATAATTATTTTTTTAAAATAAATTAAACCATTAAGGATTTTTGCTTATTAAAACTTTTCAATTTTCTGTCTCTTTCTACTATTTCATCATCAGATAATTTATTTATAGGTCTTCTCATTCTCTAACTCTTTATCTTTTCCCTATTCTTTCATTCTCTTACTTCGTCTTCTCATCCTCTTCCTCCTCTTCTGCTTATCTTTTCCCTATCCTCTTCTGGTTATATTTTCCCTATTCTTTCATTATCTTTTCTTTTCCCTATTCTTTCATTCTCTTATCTGTCTTCTCATATTCTTCTTCCACTCTTAGTTTCTTTATCTGACTTATTCAAATTTGTTTTATCATTCTGTCCAGTAGTGTTTTTATGTGTGTTTCTATTTGGAGGTTGTGCTTGCTTTTGTTTCTTTGGAGTGCATCAATATCAGGTAATAAAAAAATGTCAGATTGATGAAATGATCTCAAGATTAATTTTTTTATTATTTAATTAATCTTAAAAATATTTTGTGCAGATCAGGCTTACCAAAGGACATAACCCATAAAAGGAGATTTGAGACTTCAAGAAAAAAGACTACGATCAAGTTCATTGTTTTGGGAGTCAGGTTTTATCTAACCTAGTCTCCGTTTTATATACTTATAAATTATATTAAGTGTTTTATATATTATAGTTTTTAATTTTATATAAAATATAGAAATATGTCAACCAGAAAATATGAATGAAGTTATTCAAAATTTTAAAAATATACTTTTGTTATTTTTTTATTTAGTATTAAAAAATTAAAGTCATTGGGTTGTGTACTTTTTAAAGAAAAATACCTGAACCTAGAAAAATATTTGAAACGTGATGACATTCTTAATTATATAAAAAGGATAAACTTTTTTCCAATACATTATATAGAATAATATTAACAATTTAAGTATTAATTATTTCAGCTGAAAGGAAATTTTCAAAGCTTAAACTAATAAAATCATATTTAAGATCAACAATGTCTTAACAAAGTTTTTTAAATAAAAATAGTCATTATAATTTAATAGATAAATTTGCATTAAAAAAACATTAAAAATAAATCTTAAATAAAAATATTATAATTTTAATCATTTTATTAATTTAATAAAAGTTTCACTTTTCTAATTGTCTCCTAGTATATTGGGCGGAAATTGATTATTAGAAATATTTCTTATTATATTTATGGAAAATAGGATGAGAATAGATGGATGGTATATAAGGTATTATTGCATAAAGAAAGATTAATTATTTGTTTGTATTTATGTCAACAATAAGTTTAATATTTATTTTTACACATATTTTGTTTATTATATTTACATGATATTGTTGAATCGATTATTTATTTATAGATCAAAAGTTACAACAGATCAGGTCATTATATTTATAGAGATAATAATTTAAACATGAAATGTTACATACAAATTAATACATTTTATAATATTTGTTTTACTTATGCCGACAATAAATTACTTTTTTGACAAAAAAATATTAAGTCATAAATGATATTTTATATTGATCAAATAACAAACTCCTCTCTCTATCTTGATCTGTACAAAAAGACTCATTTATATATGCATAACATATTGGTAAATAATAAAGACAGACTTTTGTGTGACTTAGATCAATAGGTGGTACAGATAAATGCATTTTAACTTCTCTAAAACATTTGCATGTAATAATATATGCTATTTAATGTGTCTATAATGTAATAAATTTATGTTCTGTTAATTTATATAAAATATTTACATGCAAAAATGTATTTGTACTAATTAACTTTTATATATATTTGCTAGAGTACACATTCTTACTTAATTACCTACATTTTAACTTAGATAAGATTCAATTCCTATTATTTTTATCCGCGTATCAATTTCACATACTTATTTTTGTATGATTAATATTTATTTATATATTTGACTAAACACTTGTTTTTGTATGATTAATATTTATCTATATATTTGACTAAACGTTTTTATTTGTATTTTATTTTAGCATAAGCATTAAATAGTTTAAAAACAGTCTGAAACTTCACTTTTAAAGTATGAGAAATTAATATCAAGAAGATTGTGTTCATATATAAATTTTTAATTTTTGAAAAATAAAAATATTTTTATAGGAGAAAAACATATAAAGAAAAAAAATATTAAATAGAGATATAAAAAAATAAAAAATAAAAGAAGAAATAAGAAATAAAAATAAAAAGATTAAAATTTTAAACCATCAACCTACTTTTATACTACATCTTTCAATCTTTACATAATTTTTTATAAAAATGATATATTTTGCCACCATCTATTTAAAACTTGTAAAAAATGATTACTTTCATATTTTGTTTTTATCAAACACAATATAAAAACATTCAAATGATTACTTTTTATCAAAAGTAATGCCATTGATGTATCTAATTTTTTAGAAACGAGTGCTTGATATAATTATTTAATAATATATTAATCTTTAATTTTTTTGCTTAAAAACCTTATTGAGTTACAAAGTAATAATTTAATTTTTTTATTAAGGTTGGATTTCAAAAAAAGACTGGTTTGTAGAGGTTGGTCCATGGTGAGTGATCCTTACCCTCATTTTACAATTACATATGTTCTGTGTTATTTCCTTCCAACTATTATCCGACAACTTTGGGTGTCCAAATTTTTGTAGGTAAGAGACACCTCTTGTTTAACTTAGTTTTGGTCCCCTTTGTCTATATCTCTATTAGATATGATTTTATTTTTTGATTTTTCCGATGTCAATAATAAGTGTTATTAAATATGTAAATTAATTTTTAAATTTACAATAAATCATATGTCCTATGATATAAAATTACTTTTACTTACTATCAACATTTATTAAAATATTAATTTAATTTAGAAAATTTAGTATGAAAGACTTATAAAAAAAAAAAAGATAAAAATTAAAGACTTACTGATCATCTCATATGATTATTTCTCCACCGTCTTTGCACGTAAAACACCACTCATCGGCGGGTTCAGTCACTGTAATTTTTTCTATGAGGTTGGCCATTATGATTGTAGGTGCCTGAGAATCAAAGAATATGTTAGAGTGACTAATAGTAGTTATTTCTTTTGATTCTGCTATTTATTTGTGCGTGATTTTGAAAGAAAATATCTTTTCATAAAAGGAGATAATTAATTATTACCCGAAAAGAAAATTAACAACAAAATATTAGATTTGTAGCCTTTTCTTGATTCAATGCATGTCTTCCATTGGATTTGTAAAAAGAAAAATTTCCCCTATTGGTTTGAATTGCAGCAACACAAACTTTAAAAACAATATAATATTTTGATTTGTGTTGATTTTATTTCTTTGATTCTTCCTCTGTCAAATATGGTTGAAGTGGTTAAAGTTCAATAAATAAGTCTTATTGAATATGTAAATTAATTTTTAAATTTACAATTAATCATTTACCCTATGATATAAAATTACTTCTACCTACTATCAACATTTATTAAAATATTATACTAAAAATACCACATTACTCTTACCAAAATTAATATAGTGATGAATTAAATATTTTAATAAGAGCACATTATTCTTCAATTTTTTCTAAAAAAATTATAAAAACATTTACAAAGATATTAATTTTTATCAACCAAATTTATTACTCAATATACAAAAAAAATAACACTAACAGAACAAAGACAAAATATTGTTTCTTAGAAACTTACTAACAGTACAAAGCAAAGTCTGAAACTGAGTCAATCTCAAAAACTTACATAAAGAGTGAGGAATCACTATACCTCTGTCTATGTATCTTGTTCATCTTCAGAATCACCATATCTTGCCTCAAGAAGCTCTGCACGAACTAAAGGCACTCTCTTTTTTTAAGTGTTGTTATGGTTTTCATGGAAATATAAAAACTTCTAACTATATTACCAACATTTATGCTATGATATAAAATTACTTCTAACTATTACCACCATTTTTTAGAAAAAAAAAGAAAAACATGAAACAGTGTTTTTGCAAGTTTTTGAGATGGACTCAGTTCAGACTTTACTTTTTATTGTTGGTAAGTTTATGAAGTAACAAAGGAACAATATTTTATATTTCTAATCTTATGTAAAAATTCTAGTGTCTGCATTTTAATTATTTTTTCGTACATTGAGTAATTAGTATAGTTGATCTTTGTAAATGTTTATATAATTTTTCTTTTGAAAATAAAATAAAATAATATTTTAAAAAGTGTTGGTAGTAGGTAGAAGTAATTTTAAATCATAGCATAAATGATTAATTGTAAATTTAGAAATTAATTTACATATTCAATAACACCAATTTTTTGAACTTTAACCATAAAAAAATAAAATCAACACGAAATCGAAATATTATATTGTTTTTAATGTTTCTGTGGCGGCAATCCAAACCAATAGGGGCAAATTTTTTTTTCTTTTTACAAATCCTCCAATGGAAGACATGCATTGGTCCAAAAGGAAAGACTACTTGTCAATTTTCTTTTCCTTCCACCATGTAATAATTAATTGTCTTTTTTTTATCAAAAATATATCTTCTTTCAAGATCACGCGCAAATAAATAGAAGATTCAATAGAGATAGACACTATTAGTCACTTTAACATATTTTTGATTCTCGGCACCTGCAATCATAATGGCGGACCTCACAGAAAAAGCTACAGTGACTGAACCCGCCGATGAGTGGTGTTTTGCGTGCAAAGACGGTGGAGAAATGGTCATCTGTGATGATCGGTAAGTCTTTCATTTTTATCTTCTTTTCACCAAAGCGGGTTGGTTTAGTTTTAGCTAATCAATGGGTGTTAATGAACATGCTTATTTATTGTTTTTTCAGGAAATGTGGGAAAGTCTATCACGCCGACTGTGTTGGAAAGGATGATGCCTTCTTTCAGACGGTAAACTCATGGTTTTGTGGTGAGTTTGTTAGATTTATTGTTAATGGATTATCTGCTTTCTGCATGCAACATATGTATTACTTTCTTATATCCTAGCTTAATCCAGTGGTAAAAGATACAAAAGTGGTTTTGCATGTATTGAAATCTGTATTTTTTTCTGTATAATATGGGGAGGGGATAGATTCTACGCTTTTTACATTTTTTCTTTTTCACTGTAAGTGTTCTCTTTTGGGAAGCGATAAAGTGTAGTGGGAGGTTTAAGCAGATAAAGTTGGAAATATTGATTTGTTTTTCTTGATGTTTTCAGGTAGACATTCTTGCTTTCAATGCAGTGAACCTTCAAAGTTCTATTGTCTTGTCTGTCCAATTGGTGTGTGCAGAAAATGCTTTGCTGCTTCTGAAGAATTTACTGTTCTTAGAGGGGTAAAAGGTTTATGCATAGACTGTTGGAAGCTAATGGAGATTGTAGAACAAAATTTAGACCATGACTATAATGGGGTAAGTGTGATAATGAAATTTTGAATAACTCTTAACAAGTTCACTTTTTTGATATGTGGCCCAATGTTCCTTACTGTCAAAAAGCTAACGCATTCATGAAACTAGCTAGTTTAACAGTTGAATACTGGAAGGATCCTAAATTATCCCTCAAATTTGGTTTCCTTGCTACCCTTGCTGCTCTTATTATAACTATATTTGGTCTTCTTTTTGTTGTCAGAACAGCAATACTGGTTTAATCAGATTAGTAGTACTAGTTGTGGTCATATTGTACAAATATTGCTTATTCCTTTTCTTTGTATGTTCTTAGTGACCTCTGAGAACTTGGTTGCTCATTGCAGAACAAAATAGCCTTGGATGACAGGGAAACATATGAATGTCTGTTCAAGGAATATTGGGAAATTATTAAGGCAAAAGAAAGATTGACTACTGAGGATGTCTTTTCTGCACAGCCAGATTTCTCAAGGTGGAATCCTTTTCAATCTCATGAAAGAATTAGGAAAGACGGAGAGGAAGAAGTACAAAATGAGCCAAGAGAAGGATGCACAAGTGATGATTTTTTGGCTGCAAGCGTGGACTACAAAATGTTTAAACCTTTACAACCTCATCAAAAAAATAGCAAAGGTAAAAAGGTACAAAATGAGGTCAAAGAAGGATTGAGTGGTGAAGATATTTTTGCTGCACAGACTGACTGCAAAAAGTTTAAAGGTTTTCTGCACCATAAAAAAATTAGTAAAGTAGTAGAAGAAGAAGAAAGTGAAGAAGAAGAGAGTGAAGAGGAAGAGAATGATTTGATGTCAGCTCTCCTGCCAGTCAAACGGAAAAGGAGCAATTCAGAGGAGTTTGTGGGATGGGGATCAAAACCTCTCATGAGCTTCCTTGCATCCATTGGGAAACATGAAACTGAACCCTTAACCAGATGGGCTGTCAATTCTCTCATACAAGAATACATCAACAAGAAAAGTCTTGACCACCCTAGATACAAGGGGAAGTTCCTCCCAGATGAAAGGTTGTTTCCATTATTTAGAAAGAAAGTTGTCTCAAAAAGGGATATATATTATCTACTTGAGGTTCACTTTGCCAAGAAAATGGACTATTCATCCAAGGATAAAAACAATGGTCAAACCAGCAACAGTTCACTTGGCAAGCAACTCAATGATAAGATAACATGGACTAGCAGTTTGTCAAGCTTAATTGGAAAACCTCTATTGAGAAAGGGGGATGTTGTTATCAAACATAGCCACTTTGCATCCATTAGTGCCGATAATATAAAGTTCATTTATCTAAAACGAAGTTTGGTGCTAGAGTTATCAAAACAGCCTGAAAGTTTTTTGGATAAGATGGTTGGAAGTTTCGTCCGAGCTAGAATGGAATCCAATGATCCTAGGCAAGCGAGGCCTTACCATCTCGTGAGAGTTTTAGGTAATAAATTTCATACATATCTGATACGTTTTGCTCACTACGTCCATTCTTTCTATTTGTTACATTACTTTATGTTTGTTCATGTGGCTTTAGTCTCTTACTTATATCTTAATTCTTACATGATTGGTCGTTTCTCTTGTTTAACTTCTAGGTGTTGAATTTGATGAAATGGCAAACAGAATTCTCTTGCAAGTTTCCTTAATGTCTAAGGCCATTCCTATTTCAGAGCTCTCTGATGAAGATTTCACAGAGGTAAATGTGTTGCACTGAGCCTGTCATTGTTTTCATGGAATGAACTATAAACATTTAATTGGAAAAATATCTTTCCAACTGTTTCTAATGCATAGTTGCAATGGAAATTATTTAATTTTTTTACATTCCTCTCATCTCATGGAATACTTTACATACCAACTGTGTTATTTTGCTCACAGCAAGAATGCGAGGATTTGAAGCAGAAAGTGAAAACCAGCTTGCTCCCAAAATTAACTGTTGTAAGTTATTTGATACATAAAGAACACATGTTTTATCTTTCGAAGGATGACTGTCGAAAAATAGTTTAATTGGAACCATATTTGTACTACATATTCTTGTATCAGTTTTTGTATCTGTAGTTTATACCCAGCCCCCGAATGTACCTTTTCATAGCTTGGAAAATGGTAGTTTCTTTCCATTGAATATGTTGCAAATCAGAATTATAACTACTTTGTTTTTATGGCAGACTGAGGTTCAAGAAAAGGCTGATAGTCTTCACGAGGCTATAACAAAACATGTATGCATCCCTGACTCTGCCATGCCAACATTTATCTTTGTTCCTCTTCTGCTTTCAAATCATATGATCAATAACTGATTTGTAATATGGTTTAGTATTTGTTGAATTAACAGTTTGCAAAATGGCATATATTGTTGTTCTTTGACCATCCTCACTCCATGATTATGTTCTTGACAGAGCATCGCGACACGTCTAGCCCTTTTGCAAAATCAAATTGACCGTGCAAGTCTTAGAGGAAGAACTAGAGAATATCCTTTTATGTTTTACATTAATGATCATAAGAGTTCATTCTAGCATCACAACATATGGTAGTTTGTATTTCCTTAACTGCTTTTGCCATACAAAAATTGAATTACTTGAGGAAAGGGAAGTGCTTGAACAACCATGGAAGCAAGAGCAACTCTTAAAGAGAGTGCCTTTAGTTCGTGCAGAGCTTCTTGATTCTGAAGATGAACAACATAAAGAAACACAGCTCTAGTGATTCCTCACTCTTTTTCTATGTTTTTGAGAGGACTCAGTTTAAGACTTTGCTTTTTGAGCTGCGGTGGCTGCGATGGTTAGGGTTCTTCAGAGATGTTCAAATTGTGGCAAATTGAAATTGGGAGGAATGGAGAGAGAAAGAGAAAGGGGAGATCGGACGGTGGGAATGAAACGGAAGAGATGAGATCGAAGGGTGAAGATGGATTGGCAAGGGAGGGAGGGACCATTAATGCTGACAAATGACAACACAGACGACTAAAAGGGAAATGTTTTGTATTTTTTTTATTGTCACATCATTTGGACCAAGAAATTTTTAGTTTTTAAATCATTTAAATATATTAAATTTGAATTAATGTCATTTTAAATTATTTTATTTTTAATATTTTAGAATAAGTATTCAAATTTATTTATCGAATTTTAATAAAGTATTTCAATCATGCGCAGATTCAATTATCAATGCCTAAAATTATTTAAATGTGAAGCAATGTTGTTAAAGCAAACTATCTACAAATAATAATATTAGTGTTGATAATAAAATAGTCACTATGTACATTGAAAAAATAATAATCATTGCCAAATGTGTAAGTACATATAATCAAACACTTTCTCCATTTTTGCAAGCTAAACAAATATATAACGTGTAATATAAATATCAAATAAAATAATATATAGTCAGTGTTTTAGATTGGTTTATCTTACAGAATAAGTTCAGCTCGTGATCTTTATAAATCAGAATTATTTTTTTCCTAAGCCATTTTTGACTCATATAAATATTTTTTTTAAGTAGTATTTGGTCAAATAAATGTAATACTAATAAATGACTTATAGATCGTTTCTTAGAGAACTTAGTTTTCTATCAAAAAAAAATTAAACACAAAGAGATGGGATTTATGAAATAATTAAATTTAATAAAATAAAAATCAACAATTAAATTAAATTTTCTTAGCTAAATTAGATTACTTTTGATTTGTGAAATAATTAAATTTAATAAAATAAAAAACAACAACCGGATTAAATTTTTTTAATATAGAAATTCATGTTTACTAAATCCTAATTTTAATCCGAATTAATTAACTAAGTTATAATTAAAATTAGCAAAGTTTTGTTTATACAAATTAAATATTTACATATATCATTCATTCCATCTTATCAATTGGGTGACTCACTCCATTAAACATAAACAGATACATATACTGAAACATTAAGCATGAAAATAATTTTAATTTTACCTAACCATCTTGTATATTATGATTTTGTATATTATGATTGGGATACAAAATAATATTAAAACTTAATATTAATGAATAACACTCACTATCATCTCCAAGTATGTTTGAGGAATATTTATATCATTTAAGAATGTGTCTTGGTATTTATGTATAAAGTTTGGTAAAGTTAAAATTTCGTTTATTAAGTAAATCTTTTATACTTAAAATGAGAATGTACAATATACACATATAAAACTTTACAGGTAAGTTTATTTATACCAAATAAACTTATGTAGCAAAAACCTATATTTACTCACTTAATTTGGATATAAAATAATCTTTGAGTTGTTTTATCACCTTAACAAGTTTATCCAAAAATAGAAATCATCAATATTTGATTTTGATTTTGTTTTTGGATTTAAAATATCTTCATCACTTACATATTTACGTTTTAAACACATGACATCTTGGTACATTAAAAAATATCATATTATTTTGTCAATGAAACAAATATTTACTATTTAGCATCTCTATAGTAACCTACCCATGTGTTCGAGTTTTATTATTCTTTCCAATTCATCAAATTGCACATTTTATTAGTCACATCCTTATATTACAACATAAACCTACAATATCTTATTTATATATTGAT
>Ga0209700_102534_pt1 | contig 36740 bp, 24 predicted proteins | sample SiratroredBW_FD_187528 | JGI IMG/M metagenome (GOLD analysis project Ga0209700, IMG submission 187528) | Root nodule microbial communities of legume samples collected from California, USA - Siratro red BW (SPAdes) (version 2) | ecosystem: Host-associated > Plants > Roots > Nodule | place: USA...
AAAAAAAAAAAAAAAAAAAAAAAATAAATTAAATTTTTTATTTTTTTTTTTTTTTGAATTGAAGAAATATTCGTGCACTGGAGTGATTTTCTATTAATTTTCTTAAGTAGGAGATTAAATTGATTTTTAACTACTTATAATTAAAAGTAAAAAATGGTATTAAACCATTTTAAAATATTACATATTAAAACTATTACATCTTAAAATTAAATAATAAAGATAAGAAATATCCCTTTCTATATTTTATTAAGGTAATGCAAACATATAAATATAAACTTCTTATATCGTATATGCAAAGTTAAATGTCTAAATCAACTTATAAATCTAATTTAAATTTCGACTGTTTGACTAAAATAATTCACTCATAGTTATTCATACTGTAATTAAAGAAACTTAAAAACGAAGACTTGTTTTCTGCAATACTATACGAGTTAGTTAGGCGTATTTTAAGAAATTATTTTCTGTTTTATTTATATTGAAAATTCAATTTTATTTTAGTTTTCATTTTATGTTAAATCTATATAAAAATGATGAATAAAAAATAGTTTTTAACATGTTATGTAAATTTTTTAAAATAAATAAAGATTATGTATTTTTATAATTAAAGATAATGTTTTTGTCCACTAAAATTTTAAAAAATTAGTTTTCATCCCTATTAAAATTCAATACGTTTACCATATATTTATTAAAATTGATGTAATTTCACATACTGAAGTAAATCATTTGAGATACATTATTAATTTTCTATTGAAAAATATAGGTGTCCATGAACCATCTCCCCAATACACACGACCAAAAATTTTCAAAGGTTGATCATGGAATAAACAGATTTATTATCTTGAAGTAATTTGTTTACTTGATTCACATATGAATCTCAACATGATTTAATAGAATTTTCAAGTTAATATTAGGTTGGCAGAAAATAGCTAGAGTGGTGAGACAAGCAAAAAATAGGAGGATGTTACAGGGATTAGGGTGGAAACAAATAGAATAAAGAACTGTATTTTGATACAAAAGAAGAAGAAGAAGAAGAAGGTGCTTGTTTTTGAGCCATAACAACGAAACTAGCCAAATGCTTTGGTTTCTGTTTCATGCCTTCAAACGATCACATAAGGTTTCTTTTAAAAGTCAAAGTCGTTCCAAATTAATTCTTTTTAAATTTGTTCTTCAACTTAATAAATTGAACCATCATTTTCCGTTCACTGATGTTCAAACTATACGTTTCTCTTATTTTAGTTTTTCTTCCACCGATTTCAACTGCTACGTCGTAACCTTTTTTTTTTTTTTTTTTTTTCTTTTTTTTTTTTTTGTTTTTCCCTTTTATATTCCCTTCTGATACATACATTTAAGGGGAAAACATCACATGAAAAGCGATGTTGACAGGAATTATAGAAAATAGCTTCAACTAGAGCTTATATGTCTTTTAAATTTTGGGTGAAAACCTTGTATCGGGAAAGAGACTATATGTATTTGGGATTATTAGTATTTTTTGTATGGACATTAGAGTTTTTTTCTTTATGATTTTAGGAAAATTGATGAGGACTTTTGTTTATGATTTTGCTGCATTTTCAGAACTTGTATGAACTTTTCTTTATTTTGTAAAATTACTACTTTTTTTTTTGCAAACTGATTGGCCATCTATTTATATCACTACAAGAAAAAAGTTATTTGGAGATCAATTTTTAGTTACCAAATAAAATGATTGTTAATTATGACCAAAATAGTCACCAAATTAAATTTTGTTTGTTAAATAACTATAAAATATGAATTTAGTGACCAAGTCAAGATAATTGGTATTTAACATTAGTTATCAAAATTTTAGTGACCTATATCATTAGATTCTAAATTGGTATCTAATTAAGTTATAGACTAATTTAGAATCTAATGGTGTAGGTCACTAAAACCTTGGTAGCTAATGTTAGATACCAATTATCTTAACTTAATTGGTCACTAAATTCATAATTTATAGTTATTTAACAATCAAAATCAAATTTAGTAACTATTTTAGTTATAATTAGCAAACATTTCATTTGGTAACTAAAAATTAGTTTTTATATAGTCATTTTCTGCTTTTGATTGCTGATAAAAATAAACACGCTGTAATAATTTTTTAAATTAAAATAAAAAACAAAAAAGAATATAATGATTAATAAATTCTATAAAACATTTTGCTGCACATTTAAATACAGTAAAAATATGATTTAATACCACTCTGGAGTTTTGTACCTAGAGTGTTCGTGAGTAGGGTACCTTTTCTATTGATTTTAAGTTAAACTGTTTAGAGTCCTTAGACCATCAAACATTGATAATTTTTTTTTATACATATCAGCTATGTAGTAATGGAAGTATGATGCAGAGAAAAAACAGGAACACCAACTTCTTCATAAATTTATGGTTGAAGACTACTAAAACTGGCAGCAAGAACAAAGCATAGAGTGTAGGTTATTAAACAATTCAGATTTATAAATAACTGTATAACAGATCAAAACAAAGTCAAAATTCAAATTAGGTTAGCTGGTTGTGGTCTCAAATTAATCACAACCATTAGCCATTAAAAGGCTACATAATAGTCATTTGAAACTTAATTTACTCTCTATATCTGCTTTAAAGTTGTGATCAACTTCTTGGCATTCTTCTTCATCTTTAAATTAAATTAAATTGACCAGCAGTGGTAAAACAGTTTAAAGTATCAAATTCTCAGTTTCCAATAATTGGAAAAATTAGATCCCAATATAATCTAAGTTCATTTACTTCACTGCTCCTATTTCAACTCTCTATTTCCATTACTGCCAACCAATCTTATTTCATAGATATGTAGGAGCAAGCTAGAGCCATGACACGTAAACTAGTTAATGTAATACATGGAATTAGGCAGCTTAAAGCACCTGATTCCTTGTCTCCGGTCAGATTCCACTGGTTTCCAACATTTTCTGTAACCCTGCTGCACCAGTTTGGTTCTTTCAGCTGTTTTATTTTTAAGTGCAGTTTGGGAAGTGTTAGACGAGTCCTTCACAACCAAAATACAATATCGGTATGAAATATATTTACAACCTATGAAGTACGGATACGTGGATACAGCTATATTAAAAATTATAAAACACAAAACACGAAAATAAATATATATATATATATATATATATATATATATATATATAAATATAAATTTATTTAAATATACTAATATAATTTGTAATATGAAAAAATAAAGAGAGAAACCTTTATAAAAAAAGTCTAATTAAATTTACAGTTTCTACATTTTATCATCATTAAAAAAAAGTTAGATGTTTTCAAGATTCATATGTGAAATCTTGTCCGTGTGAGCTATAATTTTTATTGAAGATTCATCACCCATATTTCTTAAATCTAAAAGACGGTCTACTGGAGGTCTATAGAAACATTTGTAATTTTATGAAGAGCTTCTGTCCACAGAAAGTTCCTGTTACGTCCAATCTCAATTGTTTCGGAAATCCAAGGATGAAATCTTCTCCAATTGCTTTGATATTTTTATTGAAGTTTTATCACTCACAATACTTCATTTTGGACAGTCAGATTTGGAATCAAAGCTCTAGTTTGTTTTCGAAAAATTTGTGAATAGACAATTTTTCTGGTGATGAAATTTTTGAACTCTTCCTTGTTAAATTTCAATCTTTTAATATTCTAGATCATCGTTGGTGACCATTCGGGGATTAGGAAGATTTATATTGATATGTTCTATGATTAGTTTTGTGAGACTCATTGTACCTTTGTTTTGGTATTATTTAAGTATTTATCATTCCGTGTTTTTTTTTTATCTTTACTAAGAGATTTTTTTCATGTTAATTATTAGTGTTGATTTATTCTTCTGTTTCCACTGCATAATGATTTTTTTATTGAATTGATTGATTGTGTTTAGGGTGGTTCCATAATGTTATGATAAAATTGAATGTAGTTTATCAAGAAAAATGTTATCAACTACATTCAATCCTAAGAAAATGAAAATTAGCTACTCATTGTAGCCATTAAAGCACAAACTTGATCCCTCCAAAGAAGAAGATTCTATCCTTTTTCTCTGCCTAGAAATTGTTACTACAGTCACCACCTTTTCCTAACAATATCTCTCTCGTATTAATACCTCTGACTAACGCGTTCTAGGTTAACGCGTTAATGAATTTTAGCTTAAGCCAGACGTGGCTCATTTGAGCGTTAATGAATTTTAGCTTAAGCCAGACGTGGCTCGTTTGAGCTCATCTTTCAGAAATTATAGCTTCCTTTCATGATCATTCTTGCTTGATGTTAGTGTCAAAGTTGGGATTAGATGTTAAGAAGATGGATTTTTGTGTGAAATGTTGTATGTTTCTTTATGACAATGAATATGGAAAATATATTTATAGTTCATTCTTGCAATCTCAACAAATACATGAATCAAATGTGTCAACTCGTATACATCTACATTTTCTCCAATGGTTCAAGGATTAAATATGTATCTTTCAAATTTAGAAAAATATATTTTGTCTTATACGTTAGTTATAATACAAACATTAATGTTTATTACGTTTATAGGTTAACAAAAAGCATTTAAGTGTGCGAAACACATACTTACGAGAATATTTGGGTCGTCGGTAATTTGTAAGTAATTTTGGATTACCTATGGATTTTGTCAATTACTTACGATTTTTTAGTATAGATAAATGTAATTTTTCTTATAGTGAAGTACAAACACTTAATATTACTTCCACCTGATATTAGATTATATACAAAATATTTTTTATTAAAAAAAATAATTACCTACAGATGACTGAAATACGAATTTATGTATGAATTACTTACAAAAGAATTACATAAAGACGATGTTTTCATATGTAATGCACCTAGTCATTATCTACGGATTACATAAAAAAAAAATTTCATATGTAATGTATCTATGCCACATTTACATATGATTTATTTTTCACATATAATTAGTTGATAATGATGAATTGTATATGAATTTTTTATCAGCCATAATAATAAATTATATAAATAGAAACACTTAAGGTGGGCTCCAACTTTTATACAAAATAAACGACCCAAACACATAAGCTATGGTCTATCTCAAACACATAAAACATGGATGACATTCCTGATCTACCTCCTACTTTAAATTCTTATATAGTCAGCACCAGAAAAAACAAAACTCCAAACTCAACCGAAGGCTGTTGTGTCTTGACACACTCCAACTATTTGAGATTTACATCATGCATCATGAATATATTTAAAAGCTTCTTCAAATAGTATTTGAAAACCAGAACCATAAACAACTCTATTGACAAGTGTTAAACAAGCCAGAGAAATACATTAAACTTGAATCAAACTCAACCACATTTGATATGAAAAATCATAATAATAAAAGATATCTAGACATTAAGCCTAATACATATTAAAACACACATATAAGATTTGATTTGAATACAACATTAATACTTTACATGTCTCATTTAATATACATTAAACACAGCCTAAGGTTAAAGTACCAGTCTCAATAAGAAAACTCTATTCTCCCATACCAATTTTGAATATTACATTCGAATTTCTTCTATATGTAATTTACAATTTTTTAGTATAATAAATCTTCAAATCATCTCCAAATTGGTTTCTAGAGAAACATACTATCTTGATTTTGGTCATAATCATGGTATCATTTCTGGCGTGTATATTAATTTAAAAACAAATATAAAAATTATCTGGTGATATATACGTGAGATCTAAAATCAATGTAAATTTTAATAAATGAACAATATTAAATATTAATAATGAATTATTTATGGTTATATGAATATTATATGATAGTTCTTCTATTATCTTTTTGAAACTAATGTAAGTATTTTTATAAGATTGACCTTCTAATAAATATTTTATTTAGTTAACGGTAGAAATAGATATTTTTAAGAGTATAACATATTGTTTTTATTATGTCATATCACCTTTCTTAAAACGATTATATAAAACCCAAATTTTTAAATGTATTATAGCCATGTATGACTCTGGAATGAAGATTTCTTAATAGAGTGAAACTTTTCCGGCTTCCATTTGTTCAAATTAGTTAGGCAAGTAACTTTCACATTAATTGCATACATCTGTGGACCACCTTATCATGAAGTTATTGATTTGAATGTGTTACAATTATTCCGAAGGTCTGGAAATAGCAAAATTAACAAAATTCCAAAAATAGCAAAAGTTTTAAAAGTAAAAAAAAAAAAATCACATTAAATTGTATTTCGAATTAATAAAAGTTTGTTTCATGTTTATAATCTGATTAAGAGGGATGAAAGTGAAGGCTTGGAATCTTTGTCTTCCACTAGCTTATCCACACAAGATTAATAAAGAGCCCAATGATCAGATTAATTGCATTTTGTTTTACATCAAAAGACTTAAAAATAAAGTAGACTTTCTTAAGATTTTTGTTATTGTTTAATTAAATTGAGTTTTAGCTTCCTAATCAATGTAACAAATTTATTAAATATAAAGTATCTGTGATAAAAATGTATTTTCTTTAAAATAAAATCACTAAAGATTGAGAGATTTATTAGAGTGGTGTTTGTGACGGAAATTATTCGTTGTTAAATATTTCATATAAAGTTCAATTTGAAACCGTTAGAAACGGCTGTGACAGATTTTTTAACTGTCGTGAAATGAATAAACTCGCACTTAAATTTTGTGCTTCAAATAAAAGAAAATTTGCATTAATAGAGAAAGTAATCACTTAGTACAAAGAAAAAACAATATCTCCGGTGAAAATTAATTGTAATGAAAAATTGTGATAAAAAATCAATACTTTTTATAGAAATTTATATCAAAATTAAAGTTTAACTTGTGAAAAAATTGAAGATATATGAATGCAAATACTCATAACAACTAAGAATTTTCACTTTTTTTAAGTAAGTAAATTAGAGAAAAGTTTAAACTTGGATTCCTCACATAACAAAACATATATTCTTCAGTATTCAATGTTATTTCTAAAACAAAAATATATTATTGTGTATAATTTTTATTAATTATTAAAATATCCTTGTATAAAACTAATATATATATATATTATTTCATTTTAACCTTTTCTTAGTCAATTATAATATTAATTATTATATGAGACTCACTAAAACTTAATTTTTAATATTAATTTTTTCTTAATAATAAAGAATAAATTAATAAAAACATTTTAAAAGTCCTTCAATCTTATTATAAAATAACTTATCTACTATCAATACCTTTAAAATTATACATTCATTGATACAAAAAAGTAGAATTACACCAAATACTTATAAGATAATATTATTTTCTACACAAAAAGACAAAACTAACAAGAGACACTAAAAGAAAAATACCGAAGAGACAAATTCATCAAAAATACTCAAAATTTGTCGATAAATTGATTATATGTAAATTTATCGATGAATTTTTGAGTTCGTCGGTAATTACTGACGAATATAAAATAAATTTGTCGGTAAATTTGTCGATAAATTTAATAATAGATGTTATTCGTCGATAAAACTGTCGATAATAATATTTTACCGACGAAAAAAATTCTTTCGATAAAATTCTGTCGGTAATTTAACTTTTTCTTGTTACCCCAAGTTTTTCCATACCAATTATTGAATAGCATAAAAAAGTAATAGTAATAATAAATTAAAACTCATGAATTATTGAATATAAAAAGTAATGGTAATAATTAATTAAAATTCATCAATAATTGAGTAAGTCGTTGAAATGTACCACTTACAATTATTAAAAGTACAAGATGTCATACATTCTTAAATTTTGTAATTCAGAACTTATTAAAAGTACAAGATGTCATACATTCTTAAATTTTGTAATTCAGAACTTATTTTTACCTGTACTTTAAATTTCAAAATTCAAAAAATATATTATAAATTATATAATTCAAAATTTACAATTACATTTTTACATTATATAATTTAAAATATATTTATAGATTTATGTAATATGAAATAATTTATAAATTTAAAAAATATATATTTTAAATTGTATACTTTAAAATATATTTCTGAAATTAAAAATATATTGTAAATTACACAATTTAAATATATATTGCAAATTACACGAAATTCATAATTATATCAAATTACATTTTCAGATTATGCTATGTGAAATAAATCATTAGAGCAAGTACCCATGGTTGGTAGGTATGCATCAATTTTCATTAATTACGCATTCTTTATTTTGGACCCCCATAGTAGTATTGAAATAAAATTCAAATAATATATTAATTGAATTCCTGTGAATTAAGTGAATTGAACATTTTTCACGTTTGAAACGCAAGCATCGAAGTAGAATCTAGCAGATTTTGATTTTAAACTTGAAATAAAAATGTTTGGTTTTCATTTTAAATTCAAAAGGCTAGTATAATTTGTCAAATTATGGACAATAATCTAGTTGTAGCCATGCACACAATAATTATATATTATGCATGGTAAATTTGGTGAACGCAAGTATTCATTTTAGATCTAAGATTACGCAAAATGGACAATTATACATAATGTTTAGTTTAGTTTAATTTCATGGCCCTTGTTATGTGCAAACGAAATATCTATAGATATTTATTTCTTATTCAAAATGTATGTACACAAATACATCCACGTGAATAGTTCATATTATAGGTACAATTATTTTTGAAAAAGCTCAATTAATTACTGTTTACTTTGTGGTCCAATATAAGTGGCATAATCCAAAATGAAATTTTGTCCTTTGTGTGAGTATATGACAGGGTGTGTGACAATAAGTTGTTTAACATTGGGTAAAATTAAAGAAGCATTTAATTTAATTGAAATTAAAATTATCTATTCATTCGTTTTTTCCTTAAACAAAATCATACGGAGATATATGCGAACATCCTCAATTATATAATTATGTACTTACCTTTTACCTATTTAAGAATATTTACAATGGAAATTCAAGAAAAAAATTATTTTTTTATAAGTTATATCAAATCGGTCATGAGAACCACTATAAGAAAAAAGCTATTTAAAAATTAATTTTTAATTATCAAATGAAATGGTTGCTAATTGTAACTAAAATAATTACCAAACTAAATTTTGATTGCTAAATAACTATAAAATAAAAATAATGATTGAATTTAGTGACCAATTAAGTCAAAATAATTGATATCTACTTTTAGCTACCAAGATTTTAATGACCAATATCATTAAATTATAAATTAGTCTCTAACTTAATTAAATATCAAAACAAACAAAATAACTAATTCCTCAGTTCAATTTGGAAAGTACAAGCAATACCAAATGCACTGTAATTTGTATGGAAAGTGCGGATGAATGAAATGGTCATAGAAGATAATCTAAGACTTAAAAAAGAATACACATATCAAACGCTTTGTGTTATGTGTGCTGCAACTGAAAAATCAGTACGACATATATTTTTTGAATGTTTAGTGGCTAATCATGTATGGAACTCATTTAATAAATGGTCAAGAATTATATCAGCCCATCATAACCAAACCAAACAACATTTTGATCAATTTTGTATATCTGGTTTAAATAACAAAGCAAATTTAGTCTCGAAGATAATACGGGTTGTTTTTCTCAAATGTATTTGGGAGCAAATGAACATAATTGTCATTAATAATGGATTGTGAGGAAATTTTTAAAATGACAAAATTAAAGTAAGGACATGAATCACCAATAAAATGATAGAAAAACATACTTAAAAAACTTAGTTGTGACAACTAAGTTAAAAAAGATGTGACATTTTTGTTGAGACAAGAATATGGTCTGTTGCATAATGTGTCATTAAAACGAGACAGTTAGTTACATATTACCGATATATTTGTCTCTAACATCTAATATTTAAATAGTGATATGATAGACATTTAAGAAACTATATAAACAAACCAAAGTTTTTTGTGTCAAAAAGCCAAGAAGAATTAATCAATTGTGATACACACTAACAAGATATTGCATGCAGCGTATTCATCTGGCAAAAAATCCCAGATGGCCTCTCTATCAATCTTGAATTCAGAATCCGATGAAGACCATTGGGTCATCCAAATCAACGAAATGGCTAGTGAAACCAACCACTCAATCTTGAAAAAGATACCTGTTTGCATATTCCAAGTTCCCAAATCTTTGAGCTCAGCCAAGCCAGAAGCCTTTGCTCCACAATTTATAGCCATTGGTCCGTACACTCACTTTCGCCCTGAGCTCTATCCCTTGGAAAGGTTCAAAGTTTTTGCTGCCAAAGCGGTCCTAGACCACTTCCAAAAACATGACCTCAAACAAGTAGTTGAAGAATTCCGCGACACAGCAACCTTCATCCGTGCTAGTTACCACAAATACTTGGACCTCAAGGACGAAACCTTGTTATACGCCATGGCCATTGATGCTTTGTTCTTGTTGAATTTCTTCCACAACTATCTCAGTGAGAAATTTTCTGGCTCTTTCATGATGGGACTAGAAGATCGAGTTCACTTACGTGGTGTGAAACTAACCAAGGACGCCGTCATAAGGGACATCCTCATGGTGGAGAACCAAATTCCAACCTACTCGTTGTTGAAGATCTTGGTGTTTGAAAGCTCCGAACCTGCTCATTCAGTTCAAGAGTATTTGGGTTCAATGCTCTTGTCATTCTGTTGTCAACACTCTCCACTTAAGTTAACTCACACCCTCACATGTTCTGAAGCTGTATCAAAGCATTGCCATGTCTTGGATCTCATGTACCATTTGGTGGTCTCTCATGCTGAAAAGTCTGAAATAGCGATACCTGATCAAAGCGAAGGTATGTGTAAACTCTGATAATAAACAAGTTATAATATGATTCAAACTTATGCTCTCTATTAATCTTCACATAACATTAGTGTTTTTTTTCTTGTAAATATTTGCGAGAATGATGGAGACATAGTGATGTTGGACAACGTAGCTAATAATTTTCGTGGTAATATTGACTCTACCACAGGTACTTCTGTACTCAAGAAAAGCTCAAATTCTGAAGCCATAGCAATTTCCTTTAAGAAAGTTAAAGGGGCATTAATATGGACAATGGACTCTCTAAAAAAGCTGAAGGACGTGAATATTCCTCTTGTGAAACCCATTAAAAGACACCTAGATCCGGTGCTAAAAGTGTCATCTCAACTTGAAAAATTTTCATCACATCCAGAACTTTCTGAAGAAGAAGTTCCTGCGGTTGTCAACATCCCTTGTGTGCGCGAGCTTCATTCAGTTGGGGTCCATTTCCGACCCTTGGAACGTGGCAACATGGCCATTGAATTTGACGAAGAGATGGGTATATTTTACCTCCCTGTGCTCAAATTGGATGTGAACTCTGAAGTGATAATGAGAAATCTTGTGGCTTATGAGGCATTGACCAAACCAGATTTTCTGATCTTCACAAGGTACACAGAACTGATGAGGGGAATCGTAGACACTGTGGAGGATGTGAAGCTGCTGAGGAAGGCAGGGATCATAGAGTCAAGTAGCTCTCTCAGTGTAGAAGAGAGTGAGGAACTATTCAATGGAATGAGCAAATCCATTGGACCCACCAAGACCCAGAAATTAGATGAGAACATTAAGAAAGTGAACAAGTACTACCATGATAAGAGGAGGATGAACCTCTTAAGGGTCTCAAAAGATTACGTGTACAGATCATGGAAGTTCTTTACAGTTCTTGCCACCGTTGTTCTCTTGGCCATGACGGCTATTGAAACGTTTTGCGCGGCTTATGATTGTCATAGTCATTTTAAACCCGAATGAGGTTTTCATATCGTTTCTACTTTTGTGAGTGCGTTGTATAGTTTCGAGTGGATAATGTTTCTGTAAATATAAAGTACAGCTTAAGTTATAACTCCACAGGATGTTATAATTAATGTCTGTTTGATGAGTTATCCAACTGAAACCATCAATTATATGATTTATACTTTCTTTCTTACACTCCTGTTAATGTCTGAGTTTTTCGTCATTGCAATCCTTAGAGAGGATGTTATTATACAACTGAAACCCTGAACTAGGGTTAGAAGTAGACTGAACAAACTCATAATTGTTTTAATTAGGTTGACAAAGTTGATTCATAAAAAAAATGTGTTGAGGTTAAACAAAACGTTATGGTAATTAAATAAACTTTTGGGCCAGTTAAATATTACTTTAAATATCACTCTTTTGATGTTAGCCTTTAAAATGGAAAATAATACTTTCACACTCTTCCAAAAATATATACCACTTGACAACCTATTTTAACAATATAATAATGTACACTAAAATTTTAAGTTAAAAAGCAGAAGGAAATATAATTACAATATTGCTATTTTGAATTATCAAGTGGTATTCTTTTTTATTTAATGGATGGTCAAAATATGACAGTTCCTTTAAAATATACAATATATCAGTTTATTATAAACGTTAAACTTAATATGGAGAGTAACTTAATTTGTTTTTTTTATCATAAAAAGAATGTATTTATTATAAAAATTAAAGTAGTAAAAGAAGTATTTGATTCAACCTTCATAAATTTTAAGTGAACAACTGCAGTACTGCTACACACCAAGCAGAACTTTCTGCAGAAATTTGTTAACTTGGCACATGTAGATATACATAGTACTTACTGTGCTTTACATCTACATGAATTTTCATGAGGAACTGATATATGTATTGTGGCTAGTAACGTAATTTGTAAATGTAAAATTTACCTTTGCTTTGATTGTGAGCAATTTCTCAAGATATCCAGATTGGCGTCTAAAAATATCTGAAGGTAGTGGCGATGACGACACTAGCTACGCAGACTCCTTTCTTTGTTTTTCTTGTCTGTAAGGATGAAAAGGCTTCTTTTGGGAGGAATATGTGGACCACAAAAAAGAAACAGAAATGGTATTTTCTCAATCGGGAAACTTGAATAAAGAAACATAAAGAAAATATGACAAAAATTGTAAAATGAGTACATACAAACACTGCTAAAGACATGCTATTATTGGCATTATTGGCATAGGGGACCAACTAGCCGTTTGGAAAGGAACTCACTTAATGAAACTTGTGAGATATATACAAGAAGCTGGAAAAATCCATGCTTTGCACGTAATAAGAATCTTTCTTGACCAAGTGCTAGATACACATGATAGCAACATTCACAAGCTCACATCATTTTTACCCCATAGAGTATAGTGTCTAGACTCTAAAATCTTTTGTAATTTGATCTCCTACAGACACATAACACAAGGTTTTTCTTTATTTAATAACTCTCAGAGATACTTCCACTTATTATCTCCCTCCATACTCCTGATATTAATAGTAAGAACCTTCATTACTGATCGTGATCTATATCTTCCTCCTTCCTATCCCTCTCATGAAGTAATGGTTAAAATTTTGTTAAGACATATTTAATCTAATGGTTACTAAAGAATCTTCATAAATTTTTCTAAAATTTTCTTCATAAAGACTAACCTACTTAAATATTTTGATGTCTCTACATATCACTCTATAATTATACTGTAAAAGAGAATTTTCTATTAACCGTATCTGAAATGTCTTTCTAGAACATGCTAAGTATAATTTTAGAGATTTGGTTTTTTATATTCCAACAGATACCATGAACAAAATGCTAGAAAATCATACAAGTGAACATTTCCTGTATATAACTCAGTGGTACGCGTATTTATTTATTTTTTATCAGCAGGTGGTATGCGTGCGCATTAAATTTTTTTATCTATCACATGTCACTAAAGAGCATGTGATAACAAAGTCGAAAATCGTGCAAAGAAAAAAAAGTTTCCAAAAAACTAATTAAAGGTACACTCTTAAAGATTTAAACAATCTGTACAAAAATCCAAATGAAAACTAATGGTAAATAAAATGAAACTAAAAAAAACCAGTCTATTTTTAAACTATCTCTGCAAAAATCAAAACGAAAACTGAAGAAGAAAAAATTAAATTTTAAAAAATCAATCAATAAGAAGCGACAAAATCATTATCATCATCATATTTATTATTGTAAGGAAAGATAAGAAAGACTTCTGAATGCTAACTTTTCAAGTAATCCAAATGACGAAACTTATAGCAACGTGTCTAATGTTACAGCTACTTCTTTCGTTTTCTTTGCTCAGCTATTGGTGGAAAAGAAAAGTATATCTTTAAATAAATTGTAGACATTATTTTATGTTGAATAACATCATGCACATGCTATTACAAATTAAACACCATCTAAACATTCACCATAAGTCTTTTAACCTAAATGACTAAAAGTACACATTCGAAGTGATATTTTGACATAAATCTCTAAATGGAACAATTATCTGTGTCTAAAATAACTTGGACAATCATAAGCAGTGCAAAACGTTTGAAGAGCCGTCATTGCTAAGAGCGCTAAGGTGGAAAGAAATGTCAACAGTCTCCATGAAGAGTACACGTAATGGGCCAAGTTTCTGTAGGCATTGGCCTTCTTCTTATCACGAAAGTACTTGTTTACTTTCTTAATGGTCTCATCCAACTTCTCAGTCTTGGTAGGTCCAATGGATTTGCTCATTCCATTGAATAGTTCCACAGTTTCTTCTACACTCAGAGAACTACTTGACTCTATGATCCCTTCAACTTTTAGAAGCTTCACATCCTTCACAGTGTCTATGATTGCCCGCATCAGTTCAGTGTACCTTGTGAAGATAAGAAAATCTGGTTTGGTCAAGCCCTCGTGAGCTACGAGGTTTCTCATTATCACTTCGGAGTTGACATCCAATTTGAGCACAGGAAGGTAAAATATGCCCTCTTTGTCGTCAAATTCAATTCCGATGATGCCACCTTCTGAGGGTTGAAAACGTACCCCAACTGAATGAAGCTCACGCACAGAAGGGATGGTGACAACCACAGGAGCTTCTGTTTGAATAGGTGGCGCATCTGATGAAAATTTTTGCACGTTTGACACTTTGAGTATGGCATCTAGGGGTCGTTTAATCTGTTGGGGAAGAGGAATGTTCATATCCTTCAGCTTTTTGAGAGTGCCAAGCATCCATGTTAACGGGGCTTTAATTTTGTTTAAGAACAAGACTATGCCTTCAGAATTTGAGCTGCTTGTAGCAGTGTTAGAGCAGTTACTGTAGGTCTTGCACAAACCTTCGATCTCAAGTGTTAGTGTCTCTAACTTTTCTTGCTCAGAGACCACCAAATGGTACATGAGATCCAAGACATGGTAGTGCTTAGAGACAGCCTCAGAACATGTGGGGGTGTGAGTTAACATGAGTGGAGAGTGTTTCTCACAGAATGACAAGAGCATCGAACCCAAGTACTCTCGAACTGAATCATCAGGTTTGGAGCTTTCAAGCACCAAGATCCTGAGCAAGATATAGGTTGGAATTTGGCTCTCCACCATGATCATGTCCCTTATGATGGCATCCTTGGTTAGCTTCACGCCACTTATCTGAACTTGGTTTTCTAGTCCTGTCATGAAAGAACCAGATACTTCCTCATTCAGATAATTGTGGAAGAAATCCAACAAGAATAAACCGTCAATAGCCATGGTGTACAAGAGTGTATCTTCCTTGAGGTCCAAGTATTTGTGGTAGCAAGCACGGATGAAGGGTCCTGTGTTGCGGAGTTTCTCAACTAGTTGTTTGAGGTCAAGTTTATTGAAGTGGTCAAGGACCCTTTTGGCAGCAAAAATCTTGAACCTTTCCATGGGATAGAGCTGGGGACAAAAGTGGTTATAAGGACCAATGGCTATAAGTTGTGGGGCAAAGGCTTCTGGCTTGGCACAACTCAAAGATTTTGGAACTTGGTATATGCAAACAGGCATTCTGTTCAAGATTGAGAGGTTGGTTTCACTCACCAACTGGTTGATTTGGATGACCCAAGAATCTTCATCAGATTCAGAATTGAAGATCGACAGAGAGGCCATGTGGGGTTTTGTTTACCTAATGGATGTATGTTAAACTATGTAGTATATGCTAGATTGTCACCAACCAGTCTTTTACTTATACTGAAGTGGTTGCTACAGTCACAGTCATCTGCAAAATGTGCATGAATTGTTATTATTTTTTACATGATCGTGAAAAGCATGATTTTATAATTAATTCCTTTACACACAGTAAATTCCACGTAAACTCGGTGTGAAAGTGATTTGCTGTATAAATTTAATAATTGCGACGACTTTAACTAGGTTATTGTCACGACTTTGACTAACCAACAGAGATGATTGTTGTGACCACTTTAACTTACGTTGACCCATATACTATCAATGCATTAACAGAAAATTTAAATTGTAAACTTTTCTTCATGTTTTTATTATTTTTTCTTGTGTACATTTATTTGAGATTTAAATAAACCTGTTAACTATTTAATATACTAAAATTAAAAACAAATTTTCAGAGTTAGAAAGTATTTTTTTTTTCCACCAAACAAATTCTTTGCTGAAGCATTCTGTTGTCTTACTTCAGAAATTTCTTTCTATAGTACTTTTGAAGGCATAAGTTATACCCATGAAATCTTCAACATAAAATAAATGAAGAAATGGAAAATTATAAGCATATAGTTTTTTTTCACAATAAATAATATTAGTTTGGATTTTCAAACATTTATTATTTATTTTCATCAATTTTATACTAATAGTGTATGTACGACATCCCATTAACATATATTATGTGGCCCCCAAATAATAATGAAATATTAACTCATGCAATATTAAAAAGAAAATGCAAGAGAAGGTGGTTGGGTTTAAGTGATATATAAAACTTTGATTTTACTTATGACTTATTTGATTGTGAAGATGAGAGGGAATAAATATGAGAATAGAGTGTTTGGAGGAGAATAAGAGAGGAAAATGTTTTAAAAATTGATATAACTTCTATATTATTTTTATTTATTTCTATCTTTTTCCTTATCTATTTTTATATATTTCTATATTTTTCTTTATTTTCTATTAAATTACATAACTTTTTCATAAAAAAATTATTTTTTTATTATTCTTACTTTATAAATAGTTAAACATTTCCACCTATTTTCCTAAACCATTTTTCTTTCCTTTATATTATTATGACATCAATGAATATGTTAAATTTGAACCTCTTATATATTTTTTTTCATCAGGAAAGAATTATATATATATATATATATATATATATATATATATATATATATATATAAAATATTAAGAGTATCTCAATCCTTATGAAAAACTTTTGGATATTGGATAGTTGTATCATAAATGCCTCTTATATATTGCAACTTAGATTACAAAAGATGATGCATATTTAATGATCCTCTTTAGCATGAAAAAATTAATTTAATATTATGGATGTCGCTATAACATATATTATATGTAATTTTGGTTAAAAATCACACACGTAGCCTAGAAATATAATCAACTATAATATATAAGCGAAAAATAACATGGTTTTATAAAATTAAATTTAGCCTTAACCCAAAATTTTAGATATAGTCAAAGTTTATTTTGACAAATTATACCTATTGAGTCATATCTGACTATAATGATCATAAATATTCACTTCTACAAGATTCAAACTCAGAAATGGATCATCTATAAATACGTTAAAAATTTTATATTAAAATATGATAAATACCGTATATAAGGAGAAGGTGTATCTCATCTTACAAGCTTTTGTACAGTAAGTTAGGTCTTAATCTAAATTTCAAAATTATAAATAAATTAAAGAATTAATGTGCATAGAAAGTACAACTTCCACCAAGATTTCCTGTAAATACTAATATTCACGATTAGTATATATGTGATTAAATTAGGACTATAAGAACAACCAAAGTGTAGATTTGTGGAAGACCTAAAGTAATGTGGTAAATGTTGGCAACTAGTAATTCCACATTATGACTAATCTTAAAGGCGATCCACTAACATATCTTATATTATCACATTATATCTTATATTATCACATTACTTTAGAGGAATGATATTATATTCACAACTAAATTGGATTATAAAAAAGTGACGGTTCTTAGAAACCACTAATTTTATTTATTTTTGTTTATATCACCCGTTGATGGATGACGACTCGAAATTAACTGTTGAGTGACACGTAAAATACCTTTATAAAATAAATACTTGTTAGATGAATGTAAAATAAATATACTCAGGTGCAATTACCTTCCACGTTATTGTGGAGTGATAAAGTCAAACGAATGGGAAATGGTGAAAACGATTTCTTAGACCTCAAGCATAGCATCATGATGGAGATTAATATAATTATTAGAATTAGAATTTAATTAGAACTTAATTAGAACGTGTTCATGATCACGTCATTTGTACTCAACTCCCTCCTATACGTCATGTGACGGTAGACATTGTACCAATTTCTTGATAGTCGCTTCTACCTTTTTTTTTTATGACAAGGAATTTTTTTTAGATATGTTTAATACGGATATTATTTTGTGTTACTAGAAAATTTTGCCATTTCTCTGTTTTCCCTTCTACTAAAAAAATATAAGATTTTTCACAAAAAAAACACGTATAATCCAAAGATATATCTGATGATAAGGAAACTTCTTCCTGTTAGAGGTTAATATTATATAATGATCTAAACTATTAACTGGATTTTATTAGAATTACTATTCTTAAACTAAGCAAATCAGTGTAATAATTAATATAGATGTTAAGAATAGACAAGTCTCTAGATACCGAAATCATTTAGTTTGGAACACAATATCTGACTTTGCGGAAACAATATATACAGGGACTGATTTAAAATAGTATTTTGATATTAAAAGAAAAACTGAAAAAAGTTTAAAGTTAGATTAAAATTATGTAACGGAGATCTATTTGGTATTATCAATTGTTCTTACTCGAATCGAGACGGTTCTACGAAGAAGTGTTGTCTTTTGCCTCCTCGTCAAGGCTAAACCGAAGGGTGGTACAACTGCAGAAGACTTTCCGACGCTCAAGTTAGTAAGAGTAAAGGTGTTTGTAATAAGGTAATAAGAATGAAAGTGTGTCATACTTTCTGCCTGCTTAGCAATATTTATTAGAATACGTCATTTAAGCGGCACTATTGGTAGCATAATTCTCCATAAAGACATAGGACGTTTAAAATCACGAATTCCCGTAACGCTCTCCTCTCGCCCCTTCCAGTGCCGAAGCGATGTTAGGGTACCCATCCTTTGATTGGGCCGTCAACAACTCGGGTGGATCTGGGCCGGTTATCGGGGGAGGTACATAAGCCCCCCGGGTTCGCGATTCTAGCGGGCAACCTAGAACTCAGTCGGGTGAACTTATAATACCGTCTCTACGTGCCTGAAACTCAAACGAGCAGGGTTCTCGCGTTTTCAGGGCTTACGTCATATCGTCATTAATGAGGTGCAGAGGAAAGGATGTGATATGGCCCTGAGGTGACGCTTTCGCTCCCTTCCCCTGATGGCGCCACGTGCTCACCCGTCATCGTGGCTTCATCCTGTACGTCGATTTTTTCGAATCACATTAATTGAAGTCTAAGCCTCGACTCTTCGTCTCCTTTAGTTGCCTTCAACCTTACTCGGCTCACGCTTTCCTGGAACGCTCCCTCTCCTACACCTTTAACTTGTTTGTTCTCTAGGTACGCTTATGACTTCTTCCTCCTCTTTTTCTGCTTCCTCTAGGGCGCGTAAGAACATGTTAGATAGGGAAGTCACTCCCCTAGACGAAGCGAGTTCCTGTGAGCGAACCACATCCTTTCTAGAGGAGGAAAAATCCTCAGAGGATACTCCTTTGGCGTCACCACACAACGCCGTTGTGCTAGTGGTGCCGGCACAACCTATTCATCGATCTACAAACAGAAAACTTACACAAATATTTTTTCTGCAACAGACACATATATATACATATACTTAGGGCAAGTTAAGTCATTGATGTTTGTACAATTATCCTTAAGTGGCATAACGATAAGCAAAGTCAAGATGTGAAATTACAACAGAGGCCTAAGGCACAGGGGCAGACTCAGGTGACGGATCTTCAACAGGTTCGTCTTCTTTGTCGATATCAAACAGAGCCGGATCAAGATCGGGAGAAAAGGCAGTAGCTTGTTTCATGGCCTTCAGAAACCCATCCTCGTAGACAGATACACATGCCTCCTCCAGTTTAAGTTTCTCGGCATCTCAATCAGCCTACTTCTTGACCATTTCCGCTTGCAGTTCGCTCACTTTGTCCTGCGCCTCCTGAGCAACCTGGGTCATTCAGGATAGTTCAGCCTCCCGCTGCTTACGTAACCCATGAGAATGTAGAAGTTCAATTTCCTTTTCAACAAGGAGTGATTCTTTGTCAGCAATGACCCTCTAGAGACTGAGTATCTCTTGTTCTAGGCCCTCGTTGGCCTTCGTAACTTGGTCAACTTTTTGTTCCATTCCTGCCAACTGGTCACGGAGTCCAACTTTTTCCTCCGCCGTGTGTTGGTGGTATTGCATGAGTGCTAAGCACCTAGCCATCATGATGCTTCCCGCCTCAAAGCATCCAACTTCGCCAACCTTCGTCATCAAGTCGGCATCGTAAGGATACACCTGACTCAAGTCTTTAGCCTGCCGATTGACGTGCCAGTTGGATTGGACACCAAGAGAGGTCACGCTAAGGTGATCCAATCTGACAGGACCAGAGGAAGAAGAAGAAGCCTTGATGACCACGTCTGATTGAATGGCCTTAGGAAGAGTTTGATTGGTTGGAGGCAGCGAGGCGAGACCACCTTCAGAAGAGCCTTCCAAGTTTATAACTTCAGGAAGTACGCTCGCAGTGGCCCCCCCTGAGAGGTTGGCAGCAATAAGGTCGGTGGTGTTGGTGGCCTCGTGGAGTTCAAGGAGTGGAGAGATATTTCTGGCAACACCAAGGTTGGAGAGGCCATGATCAAAAGGCTCCTTTTGAACGGAGGCGGCGTCACCCGAATCAGATGTTTCTCCTCTTTTCCTCTTGCCAGCTTGGAGTTCAGCCGCCAAGTCGCAGCGGCCACAAACCTGGGTGCGAAGTTTCCTCATGTCAACTGTGTTACCCATGATCTCTGCAACACAAATAAAAGGGTCAAGATGGAAACGTTAGACAAGTTCGTAGACAAGAGTAAAAAGTACCTAAGAACAAAGCATCAGGGTCCTCGACCAGAGGAAGTCAAAGAACCGCCCTAGTGTGAAACGGCCTAGGAAGCTGCTGGATAGCGTCAATCGCTACCTTCTCCTTGGCAGTAAGACGATAGTCGGGGTGTGGCTAAAACCGGATGGGTTTCTGCCAGTAGAGAGGGTGTCAGGGAGTACGGGTAGGCTGGAAGAGGAGGCGTTTTTCAGCATCTTCGGAACAACAACAGACCTTGAAAAAGCGAGGTTTGAAGTGTTTGTAAGACGAGTTGTATAAGGTAAAGAGGGGACTACCATGACAGGCACTCAAAGATACCCAACCAACAAGCTTACCAAACTTCATCTGATAAAAATAAGTGAAAATACTAATGGAAGGTACTAATTCGAGATGACCACAGAGTAGCTCAAAACATCTTATGAAGGCCCAACTATTCGGGTGTAGCTGACTGGGGGCTATGTTCATTAGGTTCAGCATTCCCGCTTCGAAATCAGTAAGGAGAAAGGTGATGTTGTACTCCTTAAACAAGTAATCATAGACATAGGTGAAGTCGTAGCTGTCTGGGGTTGGCTTCATGTATATACGCTGGTGAGCTCTACAAGGGTTGACTACGGCATATTCGATAAAAAGGTCCTCACATACAGGATAAACAGCCACAAATTAACCCACTTTGTCTCTAGTGTTATATATGGACATGTGTTTGTCGACATCGCTGTGCACCCAAGGATACCCAGAGATGGCAATAGGAGGGTGCGGGGGAGCTCTCTTAGCCCTTTTTGAAACACCAGAAAGCCCTGGGTTTGCAGTAGAGGATTGGGGGTGTTTTTTGTTTTTAGATCGATGAATAGGTTGTGACTGCGCCACTAGCACAACGGCGTTGTGTGGTGATACCGAAGGAGTATCATCTGAGGATTTTTCCTCCTCTAGAAAGGATGCGGTTCGCTCTGAGGAACTCGCTTTGTCCAGGGGAGTGACTTCCCTATCTAGTATGTTCTTACGCGCCCCAGAGGAAGCAGAAAAAGAGGAGGAAGAAGTCATGAGCGTACCTAAAAAACGAACAAGTTGAAGGTATAGGAGAGGGAGCGTTCCAGGAAAGCGTGAGCCGAGTAAGGTTGAAGGCAACTGAAGGAGACGAAGAGTCGAGGCTTAGACTTCAATTAATGTGATTCGAAAAAATCGACGTATAGGATGAAGCCACGATGACGGGTGAGCACGTGGAGCCATCAGGGGAAGGGAGCGAAAGCATCACCTCAGGGCCACATCACATCCTTTCCTCTGCACTTCATTAATGACGATATGACGTAAGCCCTGAAAACGCAGGAACCCTGCTCGTTTGAGTTCCAGGCACATAGAGACGGTATTATAAGTCCACCTGACTTAGTTCTAGGTTGCCCACTAGAATCGCGAACCCGGGGAGCTTGTGTACCTCCCCCGATAACCGGCCCAGGTCCACCCGAATTGTTGAAGGCCCAATCAAAGGATGGGTACCCTAACATCGCTTTGGCACTAGACGGGGTGAGAGGAGAGCGTTACGGGAATTCACGATTCTAAACGTCCTATGTCTTTATGGAGAATTATGCTACCAATAATGCTGCTTAAATGACGTATTCTAATAAATATTGCTAAGCAGGCAGGAAGTATGACACACTTTCATTCTTATTACCTTATTACAGACACTTTTACTCTTATTAACTTGAGTGTCGGAGAGTCTTCTACAGGTGCACCACCCTTTGGTTCAGCATTGACGAGGAGGCAGAAGACAATACTTCTTCGTAGAGCCGACGTCATATAGAGAGGACAACTTGGTCTCGGTTCGGGTAAGAACATTTGGCGCCCACCGTGGGGCATTGGTAAAATCCATCCCAGGATCACCCGTTTTTATATCGACAGGAATGGATCCCACTGTGATCGAAACCCTTTAAGGGGTCGTTCAACAGAGTGTGGATGCTATGAAGGCAGCCTTACGAGAAGGTGAGGTCAAGGTACAGACCGCCCTGCAAACTGCCTTTCAGGAGAGTGAGGCCAAGATGCAGAACACCCTCTAAGGCGCACATGATAGGACTGACGCCTGGTTTCGTAATCAACAGAGACACCATGACAAGGATATGCAGGCCCTCTATGATGAGGTGACTACCTTCAAACGAGGCGGATAGCAGCCCTCCATGCAGTGGGAGGGAGAAACCCCCGAACAAAGCTCGGAGGAAACGTACTAGAGTCGGGTACCAACTTCGGCGCGGACCTAAACAGGGGAGCGAACCACTCGCTCTGAGCGAACGCATGGATCACGGAAACCTCCGGTGGGGCTTAGACGAGATCATTACGGACGAATAAGAAATTACCATAGCATGCCATTTGAAGAGGTCCCACCCCCTTCACTGAGAGAGGACCTGAAGGAGCATATAGGAGGTTTCCATCCTTTCACCGTAGAAGTAATGAATGTTAGGCTCCCTTCTAAGTGGCAGTGACCTCACATGGATACATATGATGGGAACTCTGATCCTGACATACATGTAAAATCTTATATGACCTAGGTGAATCTCTTTTCCACCGATGACCAGGTTCATTGCAGACTGTTCCCCACGACACTCAAAGGCCCCGCTCAAGATTGGTATTATTCTTTACCTGCTAACTCCGTGAGTTCTTTCGAAATGCTCTGTGCTAGGTTTACAACCAGGTTCGTCGTCAGTAAGCCGGCCACGACGTCATCGGCTTCCCTGCACCACATCATGCAAGGAAACAACGAGTCCCTGCGACAATTCATGGCTCGGTTCACAAAAGCGACTCTGCTAATACCTAATCTTCACCAGGCTGTAACCCGGCACTCATTGTTGGTGGGATTAAAGCCCAGCGCATTCCTGGATTCGCTTTATGCAGATCCACCTCCCAACATGGACAGCTGATGGGCTCGAACGTCCAGGTACATGAGTATTGAGGAGAATGTCCAGGCCAAAAAGCGAAAATCTCAGTCACAGGTTCTCGGAGAAAACGTTAGGTATCCGAAAAGAGTGTCCACCCTGGCAAGTATGATCGATACACACCTCTCAAGGCTACAAGAGAAATGGTCCTGCAGGAAGCCTGTAGTTTGGAACTCATTCGCCTTCCTCGACCGGGACGACCACAACCAGGAGCAGACCCTACCCTTCGGTGCAGTTATCACCAAAGCATCGGGCACAACACATAGTAGTGTACCAAAGTTCGTGACCTTATAGAGGAACTTGTCCAGTTCGGGGCGTTGGCCCGCTTTGTCCAGAGAGGGCCACCACCTAGGGACAGTCCGAGAGGATTTGGAACTCGTGGAGGACGAGGTAACCGCTTTCCTAGTAGTCGTGTCCGTGGCCGAGGCAAAGCCGGTGCAGAAGGAGATAGAACAATAAAGGCTAAAGCCAAAGCCATGAACGGGACCGTCCAGCAAGATCCCATTACTGTCGCTGGATCTGTCAACTTTGTGGAGGTTCAGTATGACTCCATAATCAAGACCACCTCCTGATGACGCCAGGAAGCCAGGATTCCCCACCCAATCCGGCGCAGTCGGCACTATAGCGGGAGGTTTTGCAGGAGGCGGATCGTCCAATTCCTCCAAGAAAAGGTATTTGAGGAGCGTCAATTCGATTGAGTATTTCCCGCCTCGAACACAGCCGCCCATCACCTTCTCGGATGAGGACTTCTTGGTACATGATCCCAAACAAGATGACCCAGTGGTAGTGACCGCCACGATTGCCAATTGGAGGGTACACAAGGTTCTAATTGACCAGGGTAGTTCAGCCGACGTGATGTATTAGTCAACTTTTCTAAAACTCAACGTTCCCGAAAAGGCCATCCTGTCATATACCGAGCCTATGTTGGGATTTCTAGGTCAACAAGTACATGCCAGAGGATTTGTGGACCTTTTAACAACCTTCGGTGCTGGCCCGGCGTATCGGACCCTAAATGTTCGGTACATCCTGGTAGAGGCGGATACCTCCTACAATGTACTCATAGGACGTTGTACCTTGAATCAGTTGGGGGCAGTTGTGTCTACACCTCATATGGCCATGAAATTCCCAGCGCCAGACGGAACTATCGTCACGGTGAAGGCGGATCCAAAGGAAGCGCAACAGTGCTATGTACAAAGTCTAAAGGTCAGTCCTTATTCCTTGAAGACAAGAGGAGAGCGGGCAACCCAAACCGAGGAGCTCCAAACACCCGTGGCCGAGTGTAATCAAGTGGAGCAATCGGCAATTAATCACACGAGCGATGAAGAAGAGGTTGATCTAGATCCTAGAGTCGAGTACGAGGGGAAACGACCAACGTTTGATGAGCCGATGTTTGCAGTTCAACTCGGCCCCAGTCCTCATCAAAGCACCCGAGTAGGACTCAATTCACCTGGATTGATAAGGGAGAATATAGAGCGGGTATTGATAGCCAATTCAGACCTTTTTTCCTAGAGCCTCGTTGATATGCCCGGTATCGACTCGAATTTCATGTATCACAAATTGGCATTACTTCCTCAGGCGAAGCCCGTATCATAGAGGAAAAGGAAACTAGGGAATGAACGGAGAGCAGTGGTGGAGATGGAGGTTGCCCAATTGACTAGGGTCGGGTTCATCAGGGAGGTTGTCTATACCACCTGGCTTGCAAATGTGGTGATGGTGAAGAAATCCAACGGGAAATGGCGCATGTGCGTGGATTACATTGACCTCAACAAGGCCTGTCAGAAAGACACTTACCCACTTCCGAGCATAGATCGACTGGTAGACAGCACTTCAGGGTACGGAATGCTGAGTTTTTTAGACGCCTATTCAGGGTATAATCAAATTCTGATGTACCCCCGGACAAGGAAAAGACGGCGTTCATAACGGAGCGATCCAATTATTGTTATCAGGTGATGTCATTCGGTCTTAAAAACGCAGGAACGACTTACCAACTATTAATAGATAAAATCTTCCAAGAACTTTTGGGTAAGAACATAAACAAACAAAAATAATAAATAAATTAGACAAATTGAAGAGTTAGATAGAATCGATAACGAGAGCAACTTAGAAGATGAAATGATACTAAAACGTACGAAACTAACTAGCCAGTATTACATGTTACTATAAAATTTTAATAGTATTTTACCCCGCACGGGATTTGTATCATATCAAATTGATTTATTAAAACTAAAAAATTAAAATTAAAAATAATAAAAAATATTGAATAAGTATCATTATTGTAATTACTATATTAACAATTTTTGTGTTACTATTATATTCTACTAATTCATTATTATTACTTATTTACACCTAACCAAATGAACAATAAAAAACATAATTCTTCTAATTCTATTTTTAGAGTATTGAGTTTGAAGTATGACATTATTTTGATAATTATCAATGTGGAAGAACAATCCTCTTTTTGTTCAATGAAAATATGAAAATGCAAGTGAAAATCTTCTTTGGATAATGAAGAGAACCACTTCTTCATCCATCAGTCAGTTTGTAGGAATTTAACCCTTTAAACTCTGTGATGAATCAGCATGCTATGTAATAAGTACTTAGGAAATCAACAAGAAAAGTATAAACCATTTGCAATCCCAAAAATAAAGATTGCAAGCGTTATAAAACACATTTAATTTAAAAAATAGTGATTAATTTAAGATAATATTGTGATTGTTCAAATGTTCTTGCTTACATTATAAATACTGTAATAGTTAGTTTTGTACAAAATATATAAGATTCAAGTTTGTATTGTGAGATCAGATTTGACGTCAAATTTAAGTGGATAATATAGAGGGAGACAAACTCAAAATATTTTCACTTCAAAATTAGATAGAAAGAGATTAAGAATAAATTAAATGAAGTGGAAGTAAAAGATAATTAGTGTGAAAAATCAAATAAGATTAAAGAAAAGATAAAAGAGCACTATGAAGAGAAGTTAAAAGTAACATGTAATACTAGTGTAAGGCTTGAAAATGTTGAGTTTCTATCATTAACAAAAGAAGGAAATAGGATTCTCACTAGTAACATCGAGAAGGTGAAAATAAAAGATGCAGTTAACCATTGTGAGAGTTCAAAAGTCTTCGTTCTAATAGATTTAATTTCTACTTTATCGAACTATAAAGAATGATGTAATTCAAGTAGTGAATTATTTTCAAAGATGAGAGACTATAGAGAGAGACTATAAGGCAAGGTTTATAACCTTGGTACATAAAAAATAAAATTCAATAGGTCTAGACAACTTTAGGATAATATCATTTGTAAGATGTAGGTAAAGTGTTAACAAATTTGATGAACATAGTATCATTAGTTATTATATAACCTTACAAAATTATCTTTTCTTGGATTCTTAATTTTATTTTATTTGAAGAACTCTTCTTTAGTTATATAATTTTTCCTTTTCTCTTTCAACATTCAACTCATTCTATATTCACTAAATTTGCTCAAATCCTTACCTGTTTGAATAGGAAATTTCATAATTTATAAAACATTCAAATAAATTAAATTTGAATTGATCTCATTTCAATTTGTTTCATTTTTCAAATATTTTGTTTGAAAAAAACAATTCAAATTTAGTGAATTTTAAGTTTATTGTTTGGATAAATTATTTTAATTACCACCAAATTCAAAAAATTATTTAAATATTAAATAATTATTAAAAAATTAAAAATATCAATATTAATAATCCTTTTAGTAGATCTTAATTGATGTTATTATTTTGTCAAAGATTTTGAGAAAAATTTATTATATTTGTAAAAATTTTCTCAATTTATATTAAATAAGACTATTTCAAGTTAAAAAATATTAGATCGAATCATACTCGAGTAAAACAGTACCGGATTAAACTCATGCAAACTCATGCAAAATTAAGTCGAATCAAATCATATTAGAGTCACTTTTATTTAGTTTAATGTTTACTTTTTTTATTTATTTCTTAAAATTTCTTACTTTTAGTTATTTAAATATTTTTTTCGTATTTTTAGTGAATATGTTAGGTTTATATAATCGAAGAGATAAAACATAAAATTTGATAATTAAGCTAAAATTTTAATTATAAAAAATCAAATATTTATGTTTTTAAATGAGAAACTAATTGTATGGATTTAACTAAACTGACCTTAAAGTTTAAACTCCACTCACCCCTTCCCTCATTAAAGAAAAAGTGGAAAAATAAATAATATTTAAACCCACATATATTGGCCCATAATTTGTGGCTATTGAATGAGCTCAACTGTATGTTGACTGCTTCTTCTTGCACCTCCATAGTCTAGATAAATTTACCGGTTAACCTTTTTTAAAAAATTTCATACCCCATAATACCCTTCACCACCCTTCACATTCTTTCTTCCTCCACTTTGCCTGCACCCCATTCGAACTCCACTACACTCCATTCAAACTCCACCGACAGCAGCTCCACCTCCACCTCCACCTCAACTGTCAGTGCTCGTATCCCACTTTGTCCTGCAGATTTACATTGAGTGCACCTTGGTTGCTAGTTGCTAGTGTTGGTTCTCCATTCACGGTTTTCACGAACTACAACCCACAAACCTCCACTTGCATTATTTTGGCACCCGTTCAAGCAATTGAAAGGAAGGTAAACATCATTGTAAGTTTAATTTTAGATTGTAGAGGTAGTTGTGGTGGATTGGTGGCGGAGGACGGCGGTGGTGGACTTTTTTTTACTGTTAAATTGTTATACGGTTTTGTAGAAAATGTAAGTAATTCAAAACTTTTCTTATGCGGTTTGTACAAACCGTAGAACAGTAGAAAAGTTCTATAGTTTGTACAAACCGCAGAAGAAAAAAAAATTCTACTGTTCTACGGTTTGTACAAATTGTAGAAGAGAAAAAAATTTGATATGCGATTTTTACAATCCGTAGACTTCTGTCATACACCTATACACTTACGGGTTGTATAAACCGTAAGCTCTTATAAATGTTGATTTAACACGGTTTCTACAATCCGTTAGTGTCTAATATCCTGATTTTAAACCTACGACTTATAGAAACCGTAAATATAAAATTTTACGATTTCTACAATTCGTGAAAAATCGAAAACTGGATACTAAATACCTCGACAACGACGACTCTCGTTGTTTTTCAGCCACCCACTCCGATCGACAGCCGCCCAAAGCGCCTTCAATCCGCCACTCCAGCACCGTCGGAACCTCCCACCACTGCCACACTTTCTACCTCCGTTCAGAACTGCACTGCACTGCTCCTCTTCCATTCAAAACCTTAGTTTATAACAGCAAGGATAATTTTGTAATTTACACATGTCTATTGCCGAATTTTAAAAATTATGGAGGTGCAGGAAGAAGCAGTCCTGTATGTTTGGTCCATTATCACAACTTCTCCTCGTGAGCTTCTTTCTACACCTCTATTGGTTCTTCCTGCACCTTCGTATATTTTTCAATTTTTCAGAGTGCCTTGCATTATCTTATTTACCCTTCACCTTCGTATGTTTCACACTTCTCTTCAGTTCTCACTGATAATGTGCATCGCCACCAACGCCTCCCGCCATGTCTATCGTTGTCCGTTGAAAGTAATATATCGTTGTTAATTGAAATGATATTCGAAGAAGAGAATTATGTGTTTGTGTTTTGCAATGATGATAAGAGATTTTTGAAAAGATTTTTGAAACGGTGGTTTCCGAAAACTGTTTTTGGAATCTGGAAACAATTTCTAGAAAACACCACCCGAAAGTTATTTGACACTTTTCAAAAGCTATTTCCATAATGACAATTTTCAGTTTTCAAATTTAGAAAAAGTTTTCGAATTGTGTCATTCTGAAAGTCAAAATAAATTTCAAAATAACTCAATCTTGCTTTTTTCTGAATTCAAAAACAGCTTTCGAAAAGTACCATTTCCATTTTATTCTTTCAAACATGTATATTAATCGTCATAAGGGTAAAAGAATCTTTTCAAAATAAAGATTTTGAAAAATTATAAAATATATAAAAGTGCAGGAAGAACATATGGCGATGCAGGAAGAAACTCTCCTTCTCCTTTCTACTCGCTCCAACATCATCTAAGAATTTCTCATTATATCATCAGTCATGACCTACCCATTTTTCATTTATATTTGAAGGTAACAAAATGAATGGAATAGTTCGATGATAGTAGCTAGAGGTCAAAATGGAATACAACACCAACTCTTAGCACTATTTTTATTGAATACACTTTCATTGAACATTCTTAAAATTGTTACATATATATAATTACAGTTTTTTTAAAACTAAGTATTGTTAATGTTATATAACTAATTTGAAGGTGTTAAACAATTGTTTTATAAAAATGTTAAAAAAAAACACGTGTAGAATTTTTTTATGTTACTAATTAGTAAAAAATAATGTAAATATGACTTTTAAAAGAATTTTACATTCATAACATAACAAAAACTTGATATCATAGTTATAATTAAATTAGAATGATGAACTAAAATTAATGAATTCTCTCTTCATATTTTCATGTTAAAAATTTGTAGTCTTTGAATAGTTAGTTATCTATTTGTTTTTGTTTCTTAATTTTTTGTATAGCAGAGGAGGTGCCTAACAGGGGAATTTCCCGGCTGGCTTAATTAATAGGAATTGCTGCAGCATATGGTTGGTCCTAAACGTAAGCTTCTCCTTACTTATATGTTGTATGTTGATTATGTGTTTGCGTTTTCCAATGATTAAGAGATTTGCCAATGTTCTCATGCATCTTTTGTTTTTGTATGTAGCAGCTTCTAGCCAATGGACAAACTCTAAGAAAAATAGGTTTTATACTATTAATGGAGTTGCTAATCGGTTAAATACTTTGTTAAGTATTATGATCAAATAAAAAAAATTCAAATCATTAGTAGTGACGGAAAAATTGATAAATGAATAACTGAGTTTTCTTTTAACATTCCTAGGGTTAGGTTTTTCAAGCCTATTATTTACATAATTAAGGTTAAACTTTGGTTAAACTGACTTGAGGTTTTCTTCGTAGTAAAGCTTCCTTGGCTGAGGTTATGCTTGCTTGGTTCCTAAACCCTACACCAACTTACATAATTTGCCTCTCTTATATGGATAATGAAGTTGTTTGAATGTATGTGGTTTTGAATGTATGTTGTTGAATGTAAGTTTATCCTTAAATTTGCTAAAAGTTTTATTCATAATACGGGTAGGAATGCCAACCTGTAGCACAATGAGAGAACTTCAATAACTAAGTTGGGTCCTATTTATAATATTTTAAGAGTTTAAAGACATTTAACCAATACCTAATTAGTTAATATTTTATTTAAATTTAAGCTTTTTTTTCAGTAGTTTTTTTTAAGGATCATCGTCTGAATATATTATTTTAAGATAATTTCATTAACTCTTTGACAAAAGCACCATCCACTCTGCTATTTTTTCAATCACATCAACATAAAAATATCAAAATTACTCATTTTCAAGAATTATTATATAATTTTCATATGTAATTTTATGAGCCAAAATAAATTACACATACTACTAATGAGTTTTATGTTATTTTATTTTATAAATAATTAAACATATTGTCTTCACATCATCTATTAAAGTTAAGTATCAAAGTATCACTCAATGACTATTATTATTTATGAATTAAAATGATTTAATAGTATGTTTTGGAGAAACAAGAAAGTGTCTCTATCTATAGGTCAGCACCTTTTAATGGTTACATAAAAATATCAAAGATGAGAGAAGAATTTGAGTAAAATCTTGTCAGGCATAATATTCAAAACCATTAACACATATTTTAATATGTTTTAATGTGTTTTATTAATTTTACAATATCTCTAATTACAACAATCACCATATTGGAAAATGTAAAGAAGAAAAAAAAAGATAAATCATGGATCTTCTCTTTTCTTGCCATGGATTTGACTTAGTTCTCCTATGCTTTTGTATCATTTTTTGTAATAATATATTTTATGTCATGACATATGATTATTAATTTTTGATGTGTCAGCCTAACTCAGATGTCAAAGTTCATAGCAATGCCTAACATGAATTTATAAAAAGAAAAAAGATAAATCATGAATCTCATATAAGATGTAATGCATCAAAGTTGGTATAGCAAGCTATATAAACCAAGACACTTAGCATGTGTTAGAGGCTTTATCAATCACAATACAGCCCTACAATTCTTCTGTTATCGTTATGTTCGCCTAATAGACCATACATGTGCACGATATTCATGAGTGCTCTATAAATCTTGGTAAGATCTCATGCAAGCGACCCCACCACTTGACACTCATAATGATAATCTTGTAAGTGTATGTTGAAAATTATACATCACCCGCAAGGTCTCTTAGTACTGCAATATCTAGCACTTTCACACACACTATAGGACTGGACAAATTGATTTTAAGTCAATTTTAGTGTTATAGCAGAACTAACAAGTGACTTCTTTTTACCCATATAAACCTTATTTATGGGATCTCCAATCACAGGTTTGTGACATAAGAACAACTTATCTTGGACGTAACTATAGTATATCTTTGTTGCTAACTACTGGCAAAAAGGTCTATATTTTTTCTTTTGTAGTTTACATAGGCTTGCAACCGAGCATGTCAAAGTGTACAAAAGCAGGAACAAGAATATAAAAGGTTCTGTTTAGACGCATTGCATATAGTAAAGGTATATGTTGATACGGGATAATGGATAACCATTGGTCGCTGGTAACAGGTACAGGCTTACATACATTCAAAGTTAAAAGAACTCATTTATATTTTGTAGATTAAGATGGACAATACTTTATTGCTATTTTCTAATCATATACTCGCTGAGCAAAAAATCAACTTTTCCTTGTATTGAAGATTCCTGCTACTTATTGATTTTATAATTATGTTTTGCATAACTAGATCGAGGTCATATTTTTTTTAGATATAAAAAAAGGTATAACAGTCTAACTTATTAACTTATTATTTTTGGAAGCCTTGTTTTAATTGAGAGATTAGGTGTGAAAAGGTTAAATATAAATATTTCCATAAAAGATGTATTCGAAGTTATATGTAAAGTTATGTACATTTGCCTACCTATACGTACCTAAACGAAATTCTATAAAAGTGGGAATACTTAAAATATTTCTTTTATTAATTTAATTTTTATTACTAAAGAAAACATCTTCATTAATAATTCTTTTATTTATTTTTCCTTATTTATATATATAACACGAGTGTGTACGTATAGAGAAATTAGATAAATACTGTTTGGTGTCAAACAGCCAAGCAGAATTAATCAATTGTGATACACACAAACACGTATTGCATACAGCGTATTCACCAGGCGAATTAAGCAAGAACCCAGATGGCCTCTCTATCAATCTTGAATTCAGAATCCGATGAAGACTATTGGGTCATCCAAATCAACGAAATGGCTAGTGAAACCAACCAGTCAATCTTGAGAAAAATACCTGTTTGCATATTCCAAGTTCCCAAATCTTTGAGCTCAGCCAAGCCAGAAGCCTTTGCTCCTCAATTTATAGCCATTGGTCCGTACACTCACTTTCGCCCTGAGCTCTATCCCTTGGAAAGGTTCAAAGTTTTTGCTGCCAAGGCGGTCCTAGACCACTTCCAAAAACATGACCTCAAACAAGTAGTTGAAGAATTCCGCAACACAGCAACCTTCATCCGTGCTAGTTACCACAAATACTTGGACCTCAAGGATGAAACCCTGTTATACGCCATGGCCATTGATGCTTTGTTCTTGTTGAATTTCTTCCACAACTATGTCAGTGAGAAATTTTCTGGCTCTTTCATGACGGGACTAGAACACCGAGTTCACTTACGTGGTGTCAAACTAACTAACGATGCCATCATAAGGGACATCCTCATGGTGGAGAACCAAATTCCAATTTACTCCTTGTTTAAGATGTTGGCGTTTCAAAGCTCCGAACCTGCTCATTCAGTTCAAGAGTATTTGGGTTCAATGCTCTTGTCATTCTGTTGTCAACACTCTCCACTCAAGTTAACTCGCACCCCCACATGTTCTGATGCTGTATCAAAGCATTGCCATGTCGTGGATCTCATGTACCATTTGGTCGTCTCTCATGCTGAAAAGTCTGAAATAGCGATATCTGATCAAAGCGAAGGTACGTGTAAACTCTGATATAATAAACAAGTTATAAGATGATTCTATTAATCTTCACATAACATTAGTGTTTTTTTTTTTTTTTTTTTTTCTTGTAAATATTTGCGAGAATGATGGAGACATAGCTAATAATTTTCGTGTTAATATTGACTCTACCACAGGTACTTCTGAACTCAAGAAAAGCACAAATTCTAAAGCCATAGCAATTTCCTTTAAGAAAGTTAAATGGGCATTGACATGGACAGTGGACTCTCTAAAAAAGTTGAATGACGTGAATATTCCTATTGTGAAACCCATTAAACGACACCTAGATCCAGTGCTAAAAGTGTCCTCTCAACTTGAAAATTTTTCATCACCTCCTGAACTTTCTGAAGAAGAAGTTCCTGAGGTTGTCAACGTCCCTTGTGTGACTGAGCTTCATTCAGTTGGGGTCCGTTTCCGACCCTTGGAAGGTGACAACATGGCCATCGAATTTGACGAAGAGACGGGCATATTTTACCTCCCTGTGCTCAAATTGGATGTGAACTCTGAAGTGATAATGAGAAATCTTGTGGCTTATGAGGCCTTGACCAAACCAGATTTTCTGATCTTCACAAGGTACACAGAACTGATGAGGGGAATCGTAGACACTGTGGAGGATGTGAAGCTGCTGAGGAAGGCTGGGATCATAGAGTCAAGTAGCTCTCTGAGTGTAGAAGAGACTGAGGAACTATTCAATGGAATGAGCAAATCCATTGGACCCACCAAGACCCAGAAATTAGATGAGACCATTAAGAAAGTGAACAAGTACTACCATGATAAGAGGAAGATCAACCTCTTCAGGGTCTCAACAGATTATGTGTACAGATCATGGAGGTTCTTTACAGTTCTTGCCACCCTTGTTCTCTTGGCCATGACGGCTATTGACACGTTTTGCGAGACTTATGATTGTCGTAGGTTTTTTAATGGAACTTTCGTATAAGTGTTGGCCTGTAGGGAGGATTAACCATGGTGAAAAAGTGCAGAGGTAAAAAACCAGTGGCTACCAATATAGGTGAAGTCTACAGGGTAGGTGTTGGCATAAGTGTGGTTTTATTTTGCAGGTAGGATAGTCCTATGCAGTAGCAATTCTTGGAAACAGATGCGTGAAGGTGAACGTAATTGGAGGGAAGAGGAAATGAGGTATACGACAAGAGTCTTGAAGGTGTAGGAAAAGGAAAGGTTAACTAATTCATATGCAAGAAGTTATCACGAGCACAATCCTTCTACCGGATGCAGAAGGGTGATCCCTGTTCGTGGGGTTTGTTTATGTTTTGAGTCTTCTTTGCTACCATGTGTTACCAAAATATTCTATTTTGTGTTGTTGTTGGTTTCAAACCTTGGTGGTGGTTAGGTGCCCCTCTTACGGTGTGGTATTCCTGTAAAGTTGTCATTACATTGTGGGGGCCTTTAGTTAATTGTCATAAGTGTTGTTCAGGCTAGTTGTTGGTTAAGGATGTAAGTTACTGGTTGTTAGTCTTTTTTATGTTTTATAATAGGATTCAAGAATCCATAAATATTCCTATTTATTTAATTCTTGACTTTTCAAAAAGAAATGAATGAGCTAAATTTGGGCTACTTAAATATCACTCTATAATTTCAATTTTGTTAAAAAATATTGGAAAACATTACGAGTGGATATACAAAAATTGTCTTCAAATTGTTTGCAAATAAAATAAAAAAGTATTGTCAAATTATAGATTTTGAGAAATCAGGATACGGGGAAGTCCATACTGGATTTTTTTTGTTTTGGCGGTAACAAGACATTATGACTTAGATGTACGAGAGATGGGAGTATCTGTCTTTTCTTATGGGAGTGGGGATAACTCTTTCTTGTGCGATTAATGTAAAATATAAAATATATAGGGCTTTTTTTTAGTAGGAGTAACTTTTGTCCTACTATTGATAAAATTCATTATTCATTATTATTGATAAAACAAAATTCAGAATGCATTTATAGCTTATAGGAATTTATTGGGCAATGTTCTGATGGGAAATAAGATCGATTTTGATAAAGGAAAAATAATTTGACATTGCTATTCATATTTAACTTCTGTTTGACACTTATATTTATTAATAAATATTCTATATATTAATAAAGTAATAATACATATCAGTGTGAAATGAAGGTGGGAAAGAAACAGTGATGTTATAATATCACCACAGATGGGAATTTATCTACTATAAACTTGATACATTAGTTTTTGCAGAAAATGAATAAACTGGATAAGAAAAACTGCCTAAACTCGAAAACTATTGGACAAATGGCAGCCAAACACAAGAATTTACTCCTACAAAGGGAATTAGGCAGAGACACTTGCACCCTTTCCATTCTTAGTTACAGTGGAGGGGACGACAGGACTAGTTAGACACGCAACAAGTTTAAACTATCTACAAGGAATGAAAATAGGAAAAAACATACAGAAATAAACATGTAATATGTTGAGGATATTATTTTCATTTTCCAACAGAACATGCAAAATATGATCACCCTTAAAGCAATATTAAGATGCTTTGAAATAACCTCTAGACTTAAAGTTAATTTTCACGAAACTAAATTGGGTGGGATTGGAATTAGTGGTAATTAGTGGTAATCAGTTGAATCAGTTGTCTGTACTATAATGAATATCCCATTCATATACCTAGTACTACCAGTTGGAGGAAATCCTAAACAAAAAAAAAAAAAGTAG
>Ga0209700_102536_pt1 | contig 36714 bp, 12 predicted proteins | sample SiratroredBW_FD_187528 | JGI IMG/M metagenome (GOLD analysis project Ga0209700, IMG submission 187528) | Root nodule microbial communities of legume samples collected from California, USA - Siratro red BW (SPAdes) (version 2) | ecosystem: Host-associated > Plants > Roots > Nodule | place: USA...
AAAAAAAAAAAAAAAAAAAAAAAAAAAGAAAAAAAAAAAAAAAAAAAAAAAAAAAAAAAAAAGTTGAGATCTAGAGGTGATTACCTGATGAAAATTTAGTACCTTCCATGCAATGTTATAATAAATCAATTGTAAAAAAAGGGTTTTGGTAAAAGTGACTGTCTACCATTAAAGTAATACAGTTGCTCTTTTATTATCATGCATAATTCCTTTATTAATTGCTTGGACATTTGGTGTGTGAAAAGGTTCCTCCTTATTTGATTTTAGATGGAACATAATATATATCAGTGTGGATTTTCTTATGCTGATGTGCATAAGCACAGTAAAGGCAGGGCTATAATTTGTAGTATGTGAGTCATTCATTGTTTAAAATGTAATAATTAGTTGCTATGAAAGGACTTAAATTAAGATGCATCCCTAGCCTATAACATGCTACCTTTTGATAGATAAGATTTATTCAACTAGATTAGGTCATCTTTGTTTCCTTGTTTTTCAATAGCTTACATTATGTCCTAGCCTCCTAGAGTGCTTGCATGACCAAAGCACTAGATTTTACCAAAATCAACAAGTTGGGTGAGCATGCATAAGCTTGAAAAGGTTTGGTGATGCATGGTTAACTGCTACTTTAATCTTTCCTTAACTCAAATACAAATCACTTCCTCATGGTTTTTCTGCTGTCGTCAGATAGTAATTATTCACAGGTCGAATGCTTAACTCATTAACAATTTTTAGCTGTTTTTACATACCCTGAAAGAAAGAAAAAATGTCATGAAAATTGAATATGTACCCTCCACTTTGTGTGTGATGCCTTTATCTTTAGTCAAGCTGCAAATAAATGTTGTTTCTGTGGTCCCCTGCATCAAAATTAAAGGTAGTCAACTAACTGCTAAAATTTGGATACCACTAAGTATATGTACCAAGTTGTTATCTTGCCAATGGGACCTCAAAAATAGACACTTGCTCAATCCATGAGCTATTGCTGCAAATGGGGTCCCCCTCAATGAGAATGCCATGAAAACTAAGCAACTTACACTTTAAAAGCCTTGGTCATGGTTTTGTTACATATCATAATCCATACTTTATGACTCCATTTCCTCCAATTTGCTATGTTCCTTCTTCATTAGCTTCCTTTTTCTCCTTTCCAGGTTCTTCCACCCTTAACTAAATAGCAGCCAGTGCCTGATATGATGTGATCTGATCAAATCAAACATCCTTAATTGGAGGGTTTGGATGATGGAATCAACCCTGAAAGCTCCAAGTTATATATCTTCCAAATTTGTGTAGTGTGGTGGCCATGCAATTTGTGTCTAATGAAGAGTTTGGTGTCTAACTTTGAGAAAATTGTAGTAGACAGGTCCTTGATTATGGGCCAGTTTTGTTCTCTGCTCCTATGTCCCATCAAATAGAGCAATTTGCACTGTTTGTAGATCTGGGAAAGCAACATCATAGAGCTAATTATTTTGGCTGAAAAATAGGCAATCATTATGTCTCAAACTTCTCATGAGAAAAACAACTATTTTGCTCAATGCCATAAACTGTTGAATATCACATTGTGATTCTTATCTATCTCTTCACTAAAAACAGTTCATGTCAAATGAATCAGTTCACACAAACCAGTAAACTTGTCTCTGATAAACAACACTGTCAAAACTGTTACTTCTGCAATTGTATGCAACTAAGACAGTATTTGATTGAAGTATTTTAATTCTATTACTGTCCCAAAATTACTGTATTTAATGTTGTTTTTGCATATAATTAAGAATAATAATAAATATGTTATTTTATTGAAACAATTGTACTGAAATCCATTATTTTCATATTTTACAAATACAATGATGTAATTTATTGAAGGTAAATTAAAAACAAAAGTTAATATTTCGCTAAAAACTGAAACCATAAGTCAATTTTTTTTTTTAAAAAACTAAAACAGTAGACAATGAATGTATAAAATTATTTTCCCTCAGATTTTGTTATTTGATGAAATTATGTGGGTCCATTAAAAAGTTAAGATAATACGCTTCACCTAAAAATTTCATTTATTATCAAATAACCACATATAACTTTTAGTATGATTACACTACCATACATCTAATCTTATATTAATTTAAATTTTAATTAAATTCTACATATAGCATAAATTTGAATAGTTTTTGTCTTATAAAATGTTTAAAATATTTCTTTTTATCTTTTATTAAATATTTATTATTTGATTTTTCTCATTCTTATATATCTGTCTTTATCTCATTATTAATTTTTACTTTTTTAAAAAAAAAACTTATATTAGATATACTAGATATCATTAAGAATTTTGACTTCTTAATTAGAGTAAAATTTCTAAGATTCAACAATTGTATAATATCACATGAAACAATCTATTAAAAAAGAAAAACAAGTACCAAAACATTGGAACTAAACCAAACTTATGCTCAAAAACTTATAAAACAAATTCACTTGAAACAAAATATACAAATCTCTTCTAAGTCAATGATTAAGTTACTGTTAGAGATGAAAGAAGTTAGTTAACCAACTGATTTGAGAAAATTAGAGAAATAACGAATAAGTTAGACAGAATAAAATTGAGAAGATGCAATCTGATTAATGACGAAATCAAATAATGAGTTACTTAATAAAAATAAAAAATATTTTAAACATTCAATATAACAAAAAAATTAATAGAGATGATATTATAAAATAGTTAATTAAGACCAAATTTATTGAATCTTCAATATTTTTAATAAAGATTTTAAAATAATAAATAACTTCTTTATCGATTTTTTTTATAATCCGTATTAGTGAGTATAAAAAATATTATATTGTCAATCAGTATAAATTAAATTATAAGAATGATTTTTAAAGTAATTATTGTAAAATTAAAAAGTTTACTACATATAAAGATTTGTGATTTGATTGGAGTATGAAAATATTTTTCAATATTATTTAATAGACTATTTGTTTCCTTCATTAAATTGGTCTTATTTACTCTATCTCAATTTTGTGATATTAAATTATTAATGAGAAAAAAGATTAAAATAAAATACTTAGTATTGTATTCAAAACCTAAAACAACATTTAACATGGTTTATGTTGTTTTAACTTCACTTGTGTTGAACAAAAAGGAAGAGTAAGTTTTACACGAATTCCATTCAATAGTATATATATTATTAAAATAAGGATATTGAAATGAATTAGAAATATTAACATTTAGTCATTCTCTTATCATAAAACCTTCCAAAGCTATAAAAGTGTTATAAAATAAAGAAAAGACCAAAGAAGATAAAGGCATTAAAAAGTAACTTTTGGTGAAACATAAAAGTTTTCCAAGGTAGGGAAAAATACATGATATATGATCTTGAAACAGTGTTGTTACCTTTCATTCTTATCCAACACTTTAAATCACATGCTTTGTGTTAGTGATATGACATTCTTTTCTTTCACTTCTTGACACAACCATTGGTTTTAGTTGCTTTTAAAACACGAATTCCCAAAATTTATTTATTTTCTCCATTGTAATTGGGTTGTGTATGTGGGGACTTTCCTTGCTTGTACTTGAACTGCAAAGTGCTATCTAATCCCATCACCACTATCATGTTTCTTTCCATATTCTCCCCTTCAATTATCACAAATTTGATTCCATATTCACTAGCCTTTTTCATTTTTCCCATGAAAAAAAGAACCCAAATTTTTATTTTCATTCTTGTTCTCTCAAACATTGTCAACTTCCAAATGAGATTATGGTATATTTTTTCAAGATAGTAAAGCAAGTTGAGTGAAACTTGAAGTAGGAGAATGCCAATAAAGAGAGTGATGGGACCCATTGATGAAGATCTAAACAAAATGTGACATAGATATAATTAATTTAAGCCATCCAAATTGGTTGCATATGGACTACTTTTTCTCCTCTATTTACCCCACACCCATCTCTTTCTTGAAGTGCCTGTTTAGAAAAGGACTAATATCAACCCTCACAACACAAAGTTGCATATATTTTCCATAGGGTGGTGAAAGATTGTTTGTGTTGAGCTTGTTTTATATCCACATACTCAATAAAAAAAAATATCACTTTATGTTCTCCATGATCAGTATGGAATCAAAATAACTGGAATCTTGGTGCCCCCACATGGCTAAATTAACCAACTGCGTTATGAAAATGTAAGAATCCAAAGGTTTCACTTAATCATTGGCTTTCAGTCTCCGTAATGATGGTTTAGTTGTTATATCAATCACAAAGAATGACTTGGATTGTGCTTATGACATAGTCAACTTATCTTTGCTTCTTTGTTTCTGAACATAGTTATAAAGTGAATGGTGAAAAAGTAGGAAGATTCTTTCAGCGTAAATAGTGTATTCTTTCGTGAATAAATAGTACATGCAAGTATAAAATATTTGTATTCAATTAAATTATATATATAAGTATTAACAATAAAAATACATTTTACTATTGATTGAAAATTATTAAAAGTTATAAATTAAAAAAAAAAGGTATGAAATGAGATATTGAATTATGAGATTACTTCTATTTAAGAGTTACATTGTTTAATCCCATGAGTTAATCTCGTATTAAAATTAAGAGTTTTTACTAGCATACAACCAATACAGTGAAAGTAAATAATTCAAAATACTAAATCTTAAATCTTACAAGATTAGTTTTCACATCTGGTAACACATTGTTACCATATTAAATCCAGAAACCCTATTTGAAGATAGTCTAAGAACATAAAATAAAAAATGAAAACAATATCACCTAGAACAAGATAAGCATAACAGAAAAGAATAAACTAGATAAAGATTTATGTTTCTCTTCAAACATAATATTGATCTCAGATTTGCACACAAAAAGCTTCAAGAATAATTTTCAGCTTAGTTTGGACTCTCTCTTAATAGTAGAAAATTTTAAAAAACTTTGATTTTGATCTAGTGTAAAATAATTTCAAAATGAGAGAGTTATATACATTTTAATATGTTTGTTTTAATGGATTAAAATTGCATTTTAATATGTTAATTTCACTTATTTGTAAAGTAATCTATTAACTCGTTATTTTAATTGATTAATGATAAGTATTAATTTTGAGTGTTTTTATACATGAGAAATATTGAGTACTTGTGGGTTTAAGTGTTATTTAAAATAGTAATTACTCCCAATTTTAGAGTTTTTGGATTTAAATTTATGTTTTGAGTCCTGGGTTAAAGGAAATCATTTAATCTCAATTATTGTGAAATTTCAGATATAAAAGAATGAAGAAAATGATAGATTGGAAGATTCATGAAGAAAAGAAATAAAAAGTTTAATATAGACAAAAAGCCCAAGAGAAAAGCTACTTAGCCTAGGCCCAAAACCAAGTTTAAAAGGAGATTTTTAGGGTTTTGAGAGGACGGATCAAGACTTAGAGGATGGAGGCGGACAACTAGAATCAAGATTTTTTTTCTCCTCTTGCAATCTTCCTTTCATTGGGTTGTAATGGCTACCATGGGTAGCTAATTTTTCATCTTTGGGATTGAATGTAATCTTTTGAATTCATTCATATTTTGGTGATTTTTATATATAGTATTCAGTTTCTACTCAATTGGTATTTTTATCTTGTGCTTAATGCTATATTTTATCTTATCAATAGAGTCTTGATTTTGATTCTTAAATTTAACTGGGAAGTACTTTTGAGTTTCCGACCTAGATGAAAATACTCAATATATTGGAATACTAGGATAGGTTTCGATGTATTGATTGCGTATAACATCTGTTCTTAATGCTGGATAATTTACTAAATAGTTGAGGGATCAGTGTTTAGGAAATTTTCTTATAAATTTCATATCAGAGGAATCCGTGTGAATGATTTTTATATGTGCATCAATTGTGAGTAGTTACAGATATTGTATGTTTTTATCAAATCTAAAATATGAATGAGGGAAATAGATGAAGTTCAATCCAAGAGTCCTTCTAGATCTTGCAAACTCCTTTTTATAATTGTTACTTATTTTTAATTGTTCTTTTACATTTCTTGACTCAAATTATTATCAAATCATCTTGAAACTTTTATTTGCTCAGTGAGTTGTGAATTTAGAATGTTCTATGAAGAATCGACATCTTTACTTAACTCACTATATTATTTGTGACTCGGTACACTTGTCGAAAAAAGTCTTAACAATTAAAACAGAAGATTTCAAAGCCTTCATAAAGCTTAAGAGATTTTAATCTATTAAAAACTTATTTTTAACATTAAAATAAAGAATTCAGACCTACTCATGATTCTAAGTGATTCTAATCAATTAAAATGATTATCTAATCAATTATAATACTTTTTGCAGTCATTTCAAACCAAGATAAGAACATTTAACAAATTAAAAACATCTTTCAATCAATTAAGACTATCCTATCACCATGACAAGCTCTAATTCGATTAAAAAAGATTTCTAATTGTAATTGTAAGATCAAATCATAAAAGAAAAACTTACCACAAATCTTAATCGACACAACAGATCTTTAAAACACATCTAAATCTTTATGAACATATCCAATCTTTAATTTTTTTTTCAAGAGAGATGTTGGATTCATCAAAAACACCACTACTCTAACATACTTAATATATACAATACTACAAGTATTCATATATCATCACAAATTTGTGACCTTAACTTATTTTACCTCATAATCATTATTCATAATTATTCTACTTAAAACAATATAACATCATTCAATTTTTTAATAAACTACATCTAATTATTCCACCAACTTCAAATCTAAATTAAAATAATATTCCTTTCAAGTATGTACAATTTCTTATTATTGGAGACACGTGTGAACTATATGCATTGGGTATTTGATTATTTCAACATTGTATTAATGTATCCAACCAGCTGATCAAGTCTTTTTGAAAGTAATGAAAACCTTGTGTAAATATTGATTTTCTGGTGAAGATTCAAGAAATGGAGAATCCAAGTCAATATTTGTTGAAAAAGGTTTTGAATGGTAATCTTAAATTGTCATACTTTTTACAATGCATTCTTTTCTTTTCGCCCTGATTTGATCATATGTCAAGTTAAAAAGCTTTTTGAAGAGGTTTAGAGACCACTCTAGTTTAAAATATGTTAAAATATTCTTAGTTGTTGGGAAAAGCTCTAAGAAACATTTTAATCAAGTGTCAAATTAATTTATTAAAATCACTTAAAATTCAAAGCCAACAATTGGATGTTTTAATCAATTAAAATCAACAAGTTTTGAATCAATTAAAATCACTTAAGTCTCAAGACTTGTTTAAAATTTATCATCAATACCTCAATACAAGAAGAGTATCATGTTTGACCACCTTAATTTGTATCACTTTTTTATGCTCAAAATTTTTCAGGTGATTTTGTTCTTGTATTGACTTATTTCTAGTAAAGGTGTAAAGTTGGATAAGGCTTCCAAGGTGTTCGTGTGTGGTGGGGTTTTAGGATTTAGGGTTTTACAAGAGGTTGAACTAAGTCTTATAGGATTCAAATAATAGTTTTTGGGTTTCTTGTCTTTCTTGTTTTCTAAGTGATTGCTAAACATGAAAGTATTAGTGGTAAGTTTTGCTGGAGTGGCTGCTTGATTATCAATGTTGTTCTTGAAATCAAATATTTTGAATTTTCTCTAAAATTTTCAATATAAAGCATAATTTGTTGATTCTTAAAGAAACATATTAATTGTATTCAATCTTTAATATTCTTCCTGTATAAATTAAAAATTGGAATTTAAGGATTGGCAAATGTGAAACACAAATTGGAAAATAAAACTAATTGTATAACTGAAAATTAAGAATATGAAAATGTCAATTCTTAGATTCAAGAACAAAACAATTTCTCTTACCACAATTTTCTAAATATTCAAATCAAATTGAACTAGTTATATGAATCAAATCAAAATATTATTCAATCTAATATGTATCTAATTATCAAATCAAGATTCAATCGATTTCTAAAATTAAAAACACAAATTGTAAAAAAAAAAAAAGTGTAAAATTGAATTTAGAGAAGAGAAGAAAAAACTTGAAACAATCAACAATGGATGCAAAACTCAAGTCACCTTATTCTATATTTTGTATTTCATCCTCGAGAATTAGTTCTTCATTGATGAAGAATGAAGAACATGAATTAAAGGAGAAAAGAAAATTTCAGAAATTGAGAAAAAATAAGATGAAGAGACAATTCATAAAATTGCAAAACTAAACAAATGATTTATTTTTCTACTTATTTATATGTTCTAAAATTCTCAAATAAACACAGACCTAAATGTGAACTTTAATTAGATCCACAAATCCAATTATAAAAGTTTAAGTTAAAATAATGGAAACTATATCCACATGGATCATTTTACAAAAATTACACAAATCTGTCTCAATTTCAAAAAATCAAATACAACTAAAATTAGTTAATAATAATATCTACAGAAATAAGTTATAGCCAAACAGTGAGCAAATGTCAAATTAGACAAAAATACAAAATTAAAGCAAATATGCACATTGAATATAATTTATTACTTTAAAAGAAAATAAGTTAAAAATTGAAAATAAAAGATATTAAAAGTGCTTTAAATGTACAATATGTGCTCTTCCAAGCAAAAGAAAACTAAGTAAATAAAATATGAACACGAGAGATGAAACCAAGACAGCAAACTTTAATGAAACCTACAAGGAAATGTTGTGAGCAAAAGAGAAAATGAATCATACATATAAAGTGTTAAAAAAACAAGACAATCAAACATCTATTTCAAAACATAAAAATAAACAAGAATAATAATCAAATTAAATCATAAATTAAAGAATGGTAATATATTCACAATAATGTGTATCACTTTTTTCTAAAATATTTAAAAATGTGTTTACACTTAAAAGCACATTATGAAAGTAATCATTATCATAGGCTTGACAAACCTATCATTTACTTTACCTAAAACATATATAACTAAAGATCAAAAGGACTTTTCATAAGTTTATAATGAATATAGGATAAAAGAAAAAATAGAAAGGAGGAACAATATAGAATAAATTAAGCTAAAATCCAACATTAATTCTTTATTTATTTTTTTTTATCCATGTTTCTTTGTTTTTTTATCAAACCACTTATATTTTTTTTTTCATCAAATCACATATATTTTCTTTTCATTTCTTATGCTTTTGTTTCAAACTATTTTCAACAAACTTACTATACATAAATAATATACATCAAATCAACAAAAAGCTCAAGGTAACACCTCACACTTATTCCTAACCAATCGCCAAAAAAATTTCAAAGATTTTCTAATACTTTAATTATTTCTTAAAATCATTACTTTCCTAAAATATTATTTTTAAATTATAACAATTTCTAAATAAATTTCTTTTGGCGACTTTACTTTTCTAAATTACTATTATTTAATATATTTTTCTAAAATATTATTACTCAATATAGTTATCTTTATAACTTTTAATTGTTAATATATATATATATATATATATATATATATATATATATATATATATATATATTATACACTTTTATTTAAAATATTCAACTTCTAAATTATTTGTTTTCCAAGTTATTAGTTTTTTACTTTAATTTTTCTAATTTTTCATTCATACCCTTTATTTTTAAGTCAAAAACGAAAAATATATAATCCAGCTCAAAATTCGATTCTTCAGATAATTTTTCAGCCAATTTGCACCAATCCACATTCAAAATTTGATTTCTCAGAGTCTAAAGTCTGAGTATAAACAGTAAATCGAGCTATCTGTCTAAAAAAAATGAAGTGTGCAATCAGAAAAAAAAAAAAAACTATTGTAGTAAAAAAATTCTCAAATTGCATTCTTTGTTTTCTAAATTGAAATTAAATTAATGTCTTATCGGGGTCTCTCTATCTCTCTCTCGCTATATATATAGAGTTTAATAGATTGTTATTGTAAATTGACACGATTAATCAATTAATAAAATAGTTTGGTTTAAATAAAGAATGAATGAGTGGTTTTCAGTTGTTAGCATCAATTCGTGGGAATATCTTCGTACCATTGAGCAATGAACATTTCCACTATATAATAAAATATTCCCAAACAGATAAGTTCTTTAAATTCCTCAAAGTACAAGTTATGTACGGATTTACATTTCTCCTTCAAAATCTCACAAAACTATTATGAATTTTCCTCACTTTAATTTTCGTTTAAGGATGATTTTCAGCACTCAATTCATTTATTTTAAGCTTAATAGCTTATTTTTCATTCAATTATTATTATTTTTCCATTTTTAGTATCAATTTTGTCTTGCACTTTACTATTAATTTTTTTTAGTTTTTAACCTGTTATGGACTTAATAGATTTTCAACAAAAATAATGTCACTAATCAATTTAAAAAATCAATTTCATTATTAATTGTGAAATGAAATCTTTGACTTCATTTTATTTTGCTTTAATTCGTTTTACAATATTCGTTCTCAATCTGTTTAAAATTTAATGAATCAATAAAATTGATGAAAATTGAAAATTCCAATTGTAAAATATGAGAAAATAAATTTAATAATGATTACTAAAAAAATAAAATATATAACAAAGTCTTCTTTTATTTAGATTATAAATCTCAACTTTGTTGAAGTAAATAGTTTTGAACAATATTTAAATATTAACCATCTTTTTATGTTCGAATCTAGATTCTCTACTAGATTTTTGTGTTGTCTTTTTAATATGTCCTCAAAATATATTGATTTTTTTATATTTTAAAATATATAAAAAAAATCTTTTAAATATATTAAAAAATTAATAAATTTTGAAGTAGAGGAGTAACAAAAAAAAAAAGCTCGAACAGAAAATCTTAACTCCTTATATTTTGTAAGTATAAACATTAATTTTTTGGGTTGAAATTGATAACATATGTTAAATTTATTATATGTTTTTAGGATAACTTCGAAGTAGTTTATCTTATAATAAAATTAGCCAAAACAATAAAAAAAATTAAGTATAAATAGCTAATATATAAAATTTAACGATATTTTTTCTAAATATGATCCAAATTTAAATTAATTAAAACAATAAAGAAGTTGAGTATAAATAGTTACTATATTGAATTTAATGTTAAATTGTCTTAATAGTGTCCAAATTTAAATTATTTTGTTAAACTTTTGCAAACCTTATGATTAGATTAGTTTAAAACGAATTTTTGAGAAAAAATTTAACTATACAACAAATATCCAAAAACAAACTAAAAAATAATTTCATCATTGATATTGTTGTATTGTTTATATTCTTTTCATCAATCATTATTATTCTTTTCATTTATTACATTGTTCTCATGTTCGAATGACTAAAGTCACTAAACTTTTGAAATGAAGTATAAATATTCTTTAATTTTAGGGAACACAAAAGTTTAGAACTTAGTGTAGTAAAGGTAGGATGGTGGAGTGATGTGTAAGCTAGAAATTGAATTGCCGATGGAAGTTCAGGTTAAGGAGAAACAATCTTAGGAATCTTGGTCTCCTGTGGCAATAATTTAAACACACCCTCCCCCACCCTTCATTCTTTTTATTTCTTTCTTTTATAAATTTCTCCTTTTTTTTTTCTTTCTTACTTGTCTTTACCTTCATTCCTTCAAACCTTATCTCTTTTAAAATTATACTTTGCAATAGATGGAGAGTTTAAGATCATTTTCAATCAATCAAGTTTTCAACTGATCTTTATTTTCTTTTTAAATTTTCATTAATTTTGGTGGGTTTGTTGAGAAAGGTGATCATTTAAATTTGGTTAAACTTATACTTAATTTTTGCTAAGTTTGGATACTAGATCTCTATGTTTTGAATGATTATCCTTTTTGAGTTTAAACTTTCTTTAGAGCCAATAATTACAGATAAAAAAATCTATTCATATTTGTTTAATAGAATCTTATGATAAATGATTTGTATTTAATGGTGTTTTGATCACAAGATCTTGATTCTAATACAAAGATTATGTTTTGGTTTGAAAATAATTTGAATGCTTGAAATGGAGTGAGAATGTTTTGAGTTTTTGGTTAATAGAAGATTGTTATCTGATATTCTTGTTGAGATTTGGATTAAGTGGCTAGATTATGTATGTTAAAGTATAAAGTTCCTTAAAGTGAGTTTTGAATGTGATTTAGATTAGTAAAGTTAGTTTTATAGTTTTTCATATGTTAGTTTGAGTTTGATATATATATAATTTAAGTGACCAAATTATGATTATTGATCATTTTGAGTTTGTTTGAATCTTGTATTTATTAAAGTGGATTTTGTTGAAAACTATATAGGGTGAAGTTCGAGAGAGAAAGGTGAATTGAACTATGAATTCTTTTTGTGAAACTTTTGTGGAAGAATGAAAATCTTTATTAACCAATAAACAATCAAATTAATTTATCACAATACAAGCAGAACGATCAATTAAAAATACAAATAACTTGCTAAAAATTTAAATTTCACAATTTGTCCAGTAAGACAATGGATTAAAATAAAAAGAAATAATAATTGATTAAGTTTCTTGATAGCCAGGAAGCAGAGAAAATGACAGATTGAAACGCTAAAGAATCAATTGAAATTCATACAACATTCTTGGTCAAAACACAAGTATTCAAGCAAGGAAAACAATTTATTGAAATCGTAAATCAATTGGTGGAAATTTATTTTTCCAGTAACTGTTTTACAGAATTATAACAATGATATCAGCTAATAGATTTTCACATAAATTTGTTTATATCCAAGAAAGATTAAAATGTATTTGTAAATTTCTTGTTAAGAAAATCAACATATTGAAATTACAAACAATCAATTAAAATCTTTTTAGAACTAATAATTGACCGTCTTAAACCAATAGAAGATTCATGAATCTCCTAATAATTGAAAATTAATTTTAAAAACAGAACTAACTAGGATTAAGAGTAACTAATCTCTAAAAGTGCATGAAGTAGTTAGGAATGTGCATGAATGAGTAAGTGGTGGTTTTGAATATTTATGAAGGTGCATGGGATATTTTGGGTGTAATGATGGGAGTTGCAATTAGTTATATGATGTGGCAATCCTTGTGTTTCAATTTGATTGGTATAATTTACTTGGAGAACTCCAAAAGTTAAGATGCTTCTCTGAAGTTACTTTCCTTCTCTTCTTGTATTTTCTCAAGGTTCTTATAAGAGATTTATTTATTCTTTTAGATAAGATAATGATACACTTAGCATTTGACTAAATGAAATTGCAGTTAGAAATTCATCAACAATCAAAATAAAGTATATGCAGATAGTAGTCTCATAATAAGCTAGCTCTACAATTACCAAAGAGGAAAAACTTTAAGCAATAAGTTATAAATATCAATATTTACACAAGCAGTAATAACACAAATATGCATGTTGAAACCATTCATGACCTTAATGCCACTGTTAGATAGGAAAACTATGATAAACTCAAAATGAACAAAAATAAATACAGTTACTAAAAACATAATCAAAATGTTTCATTCTAACCAACAATCAAGCTACAAAGCAAACATTAAAATTTACAAACCCCCTTTATAAAGTAGCGATAAATCCCTCAATAATACTATAACAACGTTTCTTTCTCCATGAAATATTGCCTCCAAATCGTCACTTCATAACCAATCACACTACATACAACCATAAACCAAGATTTATTTCCATGTTTACTTTTTATTTCACACAAAATCAGAAAAAACCCAATATTTCATCCAAACAACCAAAAATCGAAAATAGAGCACACAACATACATTCGCTATTCATTATTTTTATTTTCAAAGTAAAATGTCGCAGATATAGCATTTCAGTTCCCTAAAGCTCTAATTTTTCCTCTTGTCATTCTTTCTTCAAACTGCTTCTTCTTCTTCTTCTTCTTTTCTTCTAACCATGCTCATCATTTTTGTTCCTTGTGTTCTCATCCTCCTCTTGCTCTTCAAGTGCCTCATCCTTACATGTATCAAAATGATGGCGTGGAAGCAATGGATTAAGAGAGTATCCAAATAGCTGAAGTGAATTTTGATAGTGTCTAAATGAGAGTTGAGGTCAACTCAACTAGGAAGGGGACAAGTTTTTAGTCTAAGAAGGAATCTAGAGAGGACTCAAGAACAAGTAAGAGATCAAACTTTGGCAACAATTCTTTACTCGTTCAAAAGTTAAATTACAAGATATTTCTATTTATAGCACCAAATATAGATAATGAGAAGATAAAAAGAGAGGGAAATTCAAACTAGGTGTCTAAGTGAGTCATGCATCTCACATGCCCACTCATGCTTTCAACGTAAGTGAAACAAGGAAAGCATGCACTTCTCAACCTTAATTTGCATGCCTCTCTCAAGCTTTGATCGACCTAAGGTTTTCCTTTGGCCTTTGGGAGTCTAATTGAAATCCTAGTTAGGATAAGGAACTTTAATCTAACCATAATATACTTTTGGACTCAAATATAAAACCCTGTTCTACTTGACCCAACTATAAAGGTTTACAAAAAATCATGTTATATTTTATACAAATATATAAACTCAAGTATGGCCCGTGATGATAAAACCGGGTTTGTTGAGGTTAATTGAATCTACATCGTCTTCTTATATTCTCCTAACCATGACTTTAGTTGTTGCTCCTTTAGTCAAGGATCTTCCATTAATTTCTTTCTCAATTTTTTACTCTAATCTTTTGGAAACTATGTAAATAGCTTTGTTTGTAAAAATTGTATTACTTAGTCTTTTTCATAACTATAAAAAAGGATGAAAAGATTTTTTTAATAATAAAAAAGAAATAAGATAAATACTTTTTTATATTAGAATATATAAAGAGAGAGGTGACATACAAGAAATGTGTATAAGAAGATAAAGACATATTAACGCATGATGTATTAAGTTTGTAATGATTGATAAGATAACATGAATTTAAAGAAAATTAATTTGGGACAAAATAATAGAGATTTCAGGTGTTGAAATTTCATCTTCACAATTTGCTTATAATTTTAATACGATATAAAAAATATACATTTTTAGAAACAAATAAAAATTGTTTAGGCTTCATTATGTTTTTTTTATTTAATAAAACAAATAGTACAGAAGGAAATAACTTAATTAATAGAATATTAAAGGGAAGATTGAGTTTTAATCATTTAGGATAATAAATATGAGAGATCAAAAGTTAAGAATGGTACATATAATATGCATGATTTAAGAGATGTGTTCAATACTCAATGAGAGGATTTAAAATTAAGGTAACAAGAATAAGAAGTTAAGGTGACAAATACATAAATGAACAATAGCAACAAGTTTTATTACATATCAGTATATGAAATAGATTATATAAATTAACTAAAAATCAGATTCTCATATTTTTTATTTTCTAAATATAAGATCCCCTTTAAAAAATTTTTGAATATCCTTCTTCTTTAATTTTTTTTTCCTAACTTTCTTTAAACATATCTAAATCACCTTAATTTATGGCATCCTCTTCTCAATCAATAGAATAATAAAGTATCTCGAAGTATAAATAATTCCATATATTATTTTTTATCCATCTTTACATTCTCTTTTTTAGCCTAATTATTTTCTCGTTTAAAATTCAATATTTATTGTTATATACTTTTTCCGTCTCTATAAGACAATAGTAATTAATTCACACCTATTAAATTGGTTAATTTAGTATTAAATTTGCAGTTATATCATTTTCCCTAAGCTAAATTATTATTTAAGTACTTAGAGGGGGTATTGAAATTAGAATTTATTATCTATAAACTAAAAAAATTAAGGATATTTAAGTAAAAGAATAATTAAAACTAACATAATTATTAACAAATCTTATAAAAAGTGACAATAAATTTTCAAAAACCATTTTAAAAATGTATGCTACAATGTGTACTGCGAACGTTTTTTTAATGAATTAACATTAGGGTTCCGATAAAAAGAATTGCATGCAATGATAATGAATTGGCTCATACATCTAATTAACTTGTTAAAGAATTTAAATCTACTCGATCATTATTACCTTTATAGTTATTTCATAAATTGTATTAATTTTTACGTATATTATCATTAAAATTGTAAGTTTTCATAATTTTATTGTTTGTTAAATTTATAAAAGAATAATAATGTTATGAAAAAATAAAAACAACAATATTAAAACAAAATTGTTTTGAGAAAATTACATCAAATACATCATCATTATATTGGAAAATTAACTAATCAGATAAATTGTAAGAATACAAAAATTTGAATGATAAAATTTGTGAAATAACAATAATAATTTAATGATAAAAATATGTAATTAAGTTTAAAGAAACTAAGTTCCTCTTTTTCTTATTTAAAACCTAAATTTTCTTCTTCTTCAACATTATTATCAAAAAGTCACCTTTTACACTTCAAATTGTCTCTCAAGTGAGCATAGCAAAAGATTTTTCTCTCTTTACCTAAAATACCAATCCAAACAATAAGGACTTTCAAAAACCTTTATTTTTGATTGAGTCATTAATTACTAGTTTTCCCTCAATGACAAAACCCTCCAAAGGAAGCAAATAATTGTAAACCCTAAACAAAAAACAGGTGGGGCTAATTGCCTAATATGTTTAAGACCCTTAGGTCCCTCCTAGTCCCTTCTAGAATGATTTTGTTTGTGAACCATAATCTTCTATGGGTATTACTTAGACAAAAAATGTCAGACCCTTAATAAATGAGCATATGGATATGATGGAAGTTTCCAACCATACCAACATGGAATGGGCAAAATGTGTCTTCTTCATAATTTGCCTTCATCTTCTTGGCTGCCCCTTATGGTTTTTAGATACACTTCACTATTAATCAAATTTCAATACAATTCCTCCACTAAAAATGGTTTCTTCTTTAAATGGTTAGGTAGTAATTAGAGTTTAAAGTAATTGAGTAGCACCATTTATACAAAAAGAAAAATTAAAAATTTGCACAAATTTAAATACAATAACAATTAATTAATTAAAGAGATGTTTAGACCTAAAAAACTTCTAAAAGAAAAATAAAACATGAAATTATAAGTTAATATTTATATATAAGTTTTATCTTATATAACTTTTCTATAAGTTAATTTTAAGTAAATTGATCGGAGAATTTCATTTAAATAAACCCTAAGGTGTATAAATTTTAATAAACACATAATCTCTGCATATTCAAATATAAAAACAGTAAATAATTTAGATAATTAATTAAAATTATTTAATTTTTACTAATTTTATTTAGATTTTTTTTTCTTCTAAAATGACCTTAATTGAATCTTGACATCAAAAATAAATAAAAAAATCAAATATAAAACGACAATTAAATGAAGGGGTTTTTAAGAACAATATCATTAAATATAATGAAATTAGTTGTATTTATTTATATTTAAGTTCACTTTTATGGTAATTTTTTTATTTATATTTGGGTAGTCGGTAATATAGTGTAGACTTAGTTGTTAATTTCTATTATTTTATTAAGTCCTCCATTGCTTATATTTTAGTTCAAATTATATAAGCATAATGTGAGTTGTAGTATACTTTATTAGGAGATACTATGGAATCGTTTTTTACATTTAAAAGATATTTTAAGCAAAACAATCTCGTATTTAAAAAAAAAAAAAAAGAATCTCATTTATGTTTTGGATAAACTTAGCTTAAATTAAAGCAATATAATTTCTTTCTCACTTTTAAAATATATTTGAACCTACATATATAATTTTTTAATTTCCAATTTTACCAAGATATGAGATTGAAAAGAGATTCTTATTTTTTTCTTGCTTCATATTCTAAATTTATTATCATTCCATGAAATTGCATTGTTCTTTACATTGAATGTGGCAATGATATTTTTAAGATGCTAGAATGGTACATATACTTGCAACTTTTTAGTAACATGCCCAAGCTCTTCTAAAGATCACATATATTAAAGTTTAGGATATTATCCCAAAAGAAGGGATTTCCACCGAACAAAATTACCAATCATGTAATTTAGAACACTATGTCTCTTTTTGAGCTAAAACACAAGACAAAGAAAGATGAATATATTCTTTTTCCTCTTTTTTTGCTAGTCATTTGTTTGGATGGAATCGACTTTTTTTTTTTTCTCTTTAATTGGTGTTACATTTCTTTTCAATAATACATAATATATTTCTCCATCGAGTTAAAATGTGATATTTAAAATTGGTTTTCGTTATAATGGACTTAAAAAAACAAGTGGTATATACATTTAAGAAATAAATAAATTATTGGAATGCCATTAATACTTGACGAAATTTAACTTTTTAGACATACAAATTCTAAAACATATTTGGATAAGTTAGTTCTTCATTCTCAATTTTGTTTTCTATTTTTTTTTACCATTTTTGTCCCTAGATTTGAAAAAATCTATAACTTTTGTCTAATTTTAAATTTTATGTACTTTTGTTTCTTATAATTTTTTTTTTTAACATTTTCATCAGTTAAATTATTTTTTATGGTACCTTATATAAGTATTGGGTATAAAGGTTCAATTGTATCAAAATAAAATGAACAAAAATATGCAAAACTGACAATTGAATCAACATTACATACATTTTCTTAAAATGTTGAGACTATAATAGCCGAAGAAAACCAAAATCACATATTAAAAATAAAAGAAGATAAAAATTATAATTTTGTGAAAATATTTTTTAGAATTACATCTATTAATCTGTCAAAAGTATCTGGAGAACATTAGTTTTAAGGAATGATATTTAAAAAGTATAAAAGCTGAAAGAGGTGCAAAGACAAATAAATAAGGGTGTAAAAGGATATTTCTCCTTCTTTTATTTTGTGTTTCAAGAATATTTGGATCAAGCCCCGTTATACACATCACTTAATATTTTTGTCTTTTTTTTTTGCTTTGTTATTTGTTTTCAGATTTTTCTATTTACACTCTCTTTATGTTTCTTTCATTTAAATTGGCATGCGTACCCTTATTTTCTTCTTGTTGTTTCATGTTTGGAAAAATATTTTCTAGAATGTAAAATATATTTTCTTCTTGTTGTTTCATGTTTGGAAAAATATTTTCTAGAATGTAAAAAATGAAATGAATATGTATTTGAAATATATTTTTCTGGAATTTTAAGAAAATAAAAAAAGTATTATAAGATTTAAAAAGAGAAAAGAAAAAGTGTTTTGAAAAATATTTTTCAGAGAATTCTTTAACAATTAAGAAAATTTGTTTTGGTACACTTTTTTACATTCTAGAAAATACTTTTTGAACATTCTTTTCATTTTATGCATAAAAATGTGTTTTAGAAAATACATTCTGAAATACAAATAAAATATTTCTAAAAACAGTTCCTAAAACACTATAGTTTCTCTATTTATATTTTGGATAGCATTTTTCAAAGTACATTTTATTTGTAACATTCTGAAAAGTATTTTCAAGAATACATTCAATTTCTTAACATTCCAAAAAGTACTTTTCAAAATATTTAAAATAAAAAAGTGTTCTAAAAAATATTTTTCAAAATATTAAGAAAACAAATGTGTTTATGGAAATACATTTCATATTTACGTTTCGAAAAATATTTCCTACAACATTTTTTTCTCTTTTACATTTCAAAATATTTTTTTATTTTATTAACTTTGCAAAAGTTTCTTTTTCATAATATGAAAATCAACCTATTTCATAACATACTTTTCAAAATATTAAGAAAACAAAAACTTGTTATGTGAAAGTATTTTCTGAAAAGACATATCCAACCAAAACTTTGCAACCAAAAGAAAGGATAATATTGTGGAAAGTATTTTTATTATAATTGGAGAGAAACAAACCTAATTTTAATTAATTTTCATATAGTATCAAAAACATTATTTCAGGAAATGAAAGCATAAAAGAGTGCATAATATGGACGAGAGTGCATCACAGAAGAGATTAAGGTATTTTGAAGCGAAGAGTAAAAATAAGAGTAAATATGTTATTTCAAATAAAAAAGACAAATGGAAATGTACAAAAAAAAAAAAAAAAAAATATATATATATATATATATATATATATATATATATATATCAATATAAAAAATGTCATGTCATGCAAACTTAATATACTTTATTATGTCCATAAATCTCATTATTAATAAACAATTGTTAAAAATATTTAAAAAAAATATAAGATATCACATTAAGATGAAACAATTCCCAAAATATAGCTAAAACTGTTTTTTTTTTTAAAAAAAGTTAAATCCGTTAAAATTGATTTTTGAATTATTAGTTTGTTGGAGGAGAAATACAAGAAAATTCAAAAATCAATTCTAACGTAAAGTATTAACATGATGGATTTGTAACTTTTATTTTTTTTACAATATTTGTGTTCTGTATCGATAACACTTCTAGTTGAAACTTAAATTTCTAACATGATTTAGATCATTTAGACACAAAGTGAAAAACCATAAGATTAGATTCAGGAAAAGTCAGTATGCGTAGAAATTTACGTACTGCATTCACTCTGTGTAGTTGGGGGAGAAGTTTCAATGACAATTGATGAGTATCTTAGAAATGAAGAACTTTTTATGTAAAGAAAAGAAGAAAAAGTTTTGGGAGGTGATAGTTTACACTATAGAGTTCACACTATCGCCCCCATGAAGTCCACGTAAATCTGAGCTCAAAGTACAAGCAGACACTGACAAAAACCCAACTTGGAGATGAAGAAAAAGAAGGTAATGCATGATTTGTGTAAAATATTAAAATTTGTATGTCGTGCTTACTTTTGCATGAATGATTACCCTATAGCAACAGATGGAATCTATGGTGTAGAGACCATCATATGTTAGGTATAACTCTTACCAACTTATTAATAAAAAGAACATTAACTCCGACAAAAATCTTCATGAAAGAAATGTTGGAGTGTTTCATTAGCTTTTGGAATTTGGGCACCGCCACAGATGACTGAAGTATTCTATTGAAGACTTAGGGCGGAATATAGGGGATATCTCCACCTCTTTATGAACCATGAAAAAGTTTGTTCTATAAAAAGCAAAGCAGGGACCAAAAGATTGTCCAAAGTGTTAAAAGACACTTATCACACTCTATGTTACACAGTGGAATCCTGCCAACTTCTTACTATTGCATGTGACTCCATGGCGTTGGATCAAATCAAACCTTATTTATAATTCATATTTTTTATTTTTTTACATCTAAAACGTAAATCCAAGACTTCAAAACGAGAATCAAATCTCTTTTCTGGGATGCCTATGTTAATTGCTTTCCCAACATATACAAACCATCATATTAATTAAGCCAACAAATCCATATCCAAAAAGGAAATTAACACCCCATCCATATGGCAGTGTCCCACAGTTTTCCCTTTTCACTGTTGCATTTTGGAAAAAATAATGCTCCAAACTGATACAAATGCTGGAACACATATGGTTATGTCTTGACTATATCTCCCTTTCGATAAGGCAAAGTTAGATGAGAAGACCAAAATGCTTTCCGCAACTAGACTATAGTACGTCCATAATTGAAGTCATCGTTCTCCAACTTGAACTTTTATATATTCTTAGTCCAAGAAGCATATATACTAGTTCTTTCCATTGTTGATGGGAAATGATGCATTGGGGTTGTCAAGGGACAGAATCTTCAGGACTCTGTGACTTAGAAAAACAGGTTCATGGATAGCTGCAGAACTGCATGCGCATGAGCAAAGGTTAAATCAAATAACATACATTGGCTAATTACCCATAAATGCAGCCCACGAATCAAATTTGACTAAATAACCAGAAATTAATCAGAGATTTTATAGTTATATTTTTCACACGGTAAAACTTACACCCAGTCTTAACTTAAGTAAAATATATCCATCTCAATGCAGCCATTGGTAAGCACTCACATATGCAGAACTCTATACGAAAAGAATTAAGGTTAGCAATGACAATTTATTTTGTCAAAATAAAGTACGATTTAACATTTTCAAGTTAATAAGACTTTATTATATATGTTGAATGCAACTATTTTATCTATTAAATATATTTTAAAATTTGTGTAGTGTCGTGTTCAAACTCACAAATTCATAGATATTCAAAAGAATTTTTGTTGCAAATAGTTAATGTTAATAAAATTGAGCATGAGAAGAGAAAAATTCCTTATTGACTACCAAACAACATGCTTTTTATTAAGAATGTGAGTGGCTTCAGAATCTTTTCTTTCAAATGGAAATGAAAAAAAAAAAAAAAAAAAAAACATAGGGAGTTTAAATAGTAGATGCCTTTTTTTTCTTTTCCATAAAACATTTGTTTAATTTTCTCTTCATATTTAGTATCATGTTTCCCTCACCGAGTTCTGTCGTTTTATTTTATTGTCCATTTGATGTATCAAATATTAATATTACAATTACAAATTTAAGTTTAAAAAGCTATCTCATACACCTATAATCATCCTGCATTCGAAATATTTACACAAATATAATATAATATAAGTACACATTTCTTTTTCACATTTTTTTTATATAAATAATAATATAATTTACTTACCTCATCTGTTGCAAGAGTTTGTATTCAATCATTTTTAACAAATTAACCTTTTATAACCTTAAATTTCATAATATGAATCATTTTATCTATTTTAAATAATATATTAACTTCATTTAATATTTTAGTCCAAAATTTAAATTTCATTTTTGTAAAACAAAATTTGACATCGAAATACTTACAAAAATAAAAATATGTGGCACTTTCACACTGTGTTGCAATTGAATGGAACTAAATATGGACTAATAAAAATAATACAAAAAATTACAACACAAAACTGTCTTCCAAACCTGAAAACCGATTAACTTATTAATTACACATTTTGAAGTGAATCTTCAACTTAGATTATTGTGAATTTTCTTTCTATCTCAATATTACAAAAATCTACTCAGCCCCTTTACTATGGACAACAAAGAGCACAGCAAAGGAACACAAATCCTCAAATTCTCCTTCGTTACCACTTCATACAACAGGGGTAAAATTGACATTTTGATATTTATAGCGTGCATAAGGAAAGCATGGGTGCAAAAAGGAACCCAACGTTCAGATAAGAATGTGTCAGTTACTTTCTATTTCTTTTGGCGAATTCTTCCTGCATTTTTATAAGAGAAGTAATAATATTATTTCATTTTTTTATTTTCTTTATCTTATCTTTCTTTTCTATTCTCAAATATTGAATTTCATAATTTATAAAAAAAAGTTATATTTTAAATTATATAATTCAAAATATACAAATTGACATTTTTTTAAATTTACAAAAATATGAAGGTAAAGGAGGAATTTGCTTCTTCTTTTTTCATTCTTTTTGTCGTTTGGGCTTAGCCCATTTTACTTTCTTTTTTTATTGTTTGGATTTGATGCTCTTGCAATCGTATTTTTTTTATATTAAGAAAAAAGATAATTCATATTTGTAGGCTCAATTTCGAATTTTTATCATTTTTTTTCTGCACATTTTGTGATCAAATTTTTTAATTTTTGCATATTTCATCGATTTCTTAAATTTCTAACAGAATGGTAATGTGTTATGAAGAAAATAGTCAAACCCATTTTAAAAAAAAATTATTACAAAATGAGATTGTTTTGATTCTTTATATTTTTTTACGATACGTTATCATTTAATTATAAATTTAACATATCAGTACAATGCGTGAAAATTCAAAATTTCGATAATAGAATATATGAAAAAAATTCAATAGTAAAATTAGAAAAATGACTATAGTTAAGTGATAAAAACATAAAATTAAATTTATTTAAAATTAAAAATTTGCTTGCATAATTTTAATTAAAACAAAATAAAACACAACAACAATTAAAAATGACAATTTAGTTTGTTTAAATTATTGCTCCTAAGTGCTCAGTATATTATGTTGTTCTTTACGATATAACTCTTAGGTACATTATAATCGTTGAAATATTCATTTGTTATAAAATATGAGCATAAAATAAATCATAAATGAATTATTTAAATTTTTATTTTAAATAAAACAGTTAATTTATGTGATATGTAATATCTTAGAAAATAGTTTCAGACTAAAGTCAACCTAAAATTTAGCTTTAGAAATAAATAAGATAACATCTGAATATTTTTTTAACAAAAAAAAGTTTAAAAAAATTGAAAAATCAATTATTTAGTTTTATTTTTATAATAACAACCACTAGCTTTTTCTTTAATAAGATATTCTGTGTTATTTTTATTAAAACTACCAACTCTCTCTAGAAAGTTGTTCTTCCATTTTCTTTGTCTTCTTTATAAAATTATGTCTTCCCTTTTTATCAAATTAATCATCAGATGTCACTCCTAGATTCCTAGTGTTGAGTAGAGCAAGAGTGTCCGATCAGATCTTTGAACAGAGTAAGATTGTCTGCGATTTTAGGTTTTTGGAACTCCTTTGTGTATCTCTATTCTATAGAACTAAAGGAAGTTAGTTACATGTTATATATATATATATATATATATATATATATATATATATATATATATATATATATATATATATATTGTAATTATTTGTTTTATTAAGTATGAATTAGATGAATTTGAATTAAATTGAGTGAATATTTATGTATGGTATGATCTAGCGTCAATGTTTGTGAATGATATGGAGTGACAATCAAGACATAGCATCTTTAGGAAAGGAGATATCGGTGTTGAGATTGTTAGAATGTGTATTGCTTGAAGATTTGATGTATTGAAGTATTCTAACTCTACTAGTAGATTGGATTCACATAGATGAAACTTACCAATTAGTGAAGAGTCGGAGGAGATTGATATGACCATGTCTGAGATTTGAAATATAAGCTTATCGGAATAGGACATATGGATTAATCCTGTGTATATGGGAACTTTAGCTGAGATTTGAAATAGAAACTTATTAGAACAGATTTTATCCGAAGTTTGAGATATGAACTAATGGAAACAGATGGATGGTATATGACAGGTGCAAACCTTTGAGTCTAACTCAATGTACGAGACATCTAGAAGTAGAGAGTCTAGTATCTTTGTATGTGACAATATAAGTTATTGTAAAGATGTGATAATGATACTGTGATGTATGAGATTAATTATGAAAGTTTATTTTGTTGTAGTACGGTTGAGATAGAAATTTAATTTATGAAAATTCATTATTTTTTAAATTCTCTAGCTTATCCTTCTTTTTGTGTGGTGTTTGTTTTATTTTGAAATTTGCGATGATCGTGTATTACACATGAGCAGAAGATTTGATAGCTGGCGTAACTCCTTAATGAGCTGATGGAGAAGTTTATTTTATTTTATTTTGGGATGTGGGAAGATATTTTCATTTTATGTGGAGAAGTATATTTTGAAATATATGATAAATGTATGCATATTTATATTTAGAATTATTATATAATTTTTAGACGATAAAATTCCTATTATATGAAAAATATGAAATGTTGTACTATACTTTACTAATCTTGTAATACCACGACTTGATACTCTTAAAATTAGCAAAATAAAATATTATTATAATAATGATAATTACTATCATTATGTTGGTATTGTCAAAATTATTATAGTTGTTAAGATAAATTGTTACCACTCTAAAATTTAATGATACAATGAGTTAGTTGAGATGTAATTAGTTGATCAATCTAAATATAAAAATAATGAATTTCAGTGATAAAAAATGATAAATTTCTATCACAAATTATTAATACATCTTTTCTCAGCTGGAACTATCAATATATCTTAAATATACATAAAAAATGGATTAATTAGAACGTGTCACTTTTAATAAGAGAATTTTGAATAGTTCACCGTTTGATTTTTTAACCTTCATTTAAAAATAAAAACTATTATGGTTTTTATCATTATTTTATTAAAGAAAATATGAGGTTAGTTGATGTTTAATGCTTTATTAATCAGTACAATGAAATGTGATAAAGTGAGTCAAATGGAATTTATTTTTGCAACACAAACATTTTTCTAGCAAAGTACATGCAACTTTAAGTTCATCACAAGTAGAAAATAAATGAAAGTATTAAACCAAACTTTCATAACCTATTTTCTTTTCGTTCTAATATATTCTATTAATTCATTTAATTTAAATTTGTCATTTGGGTTAAAGAAAAAATAATAATTTTCAAACTATCATAATTTTACAATTGAATTAAAAATAATTATTTTAGGATAAATATCATGGCATTAGCATATTTCCTTTAATGTACTATCCATTCTCACACTCTAAATTTAGTCTAAAAAATAGTTTCTCTCATTTCTTTTGAAAACACATTCTTCTCAACCCATTACACTATTTTTATTTTGGATACATTAAAAAAAAAACATTAATAATAATAGTTTTTACAGGAAAATTTCATGAAATCAACATTATTTACTTTATATTTCCGAGGATATGGATGCAATTCATAGCTCTGAAGAAGTTTGTTCTCATAGAGACCAAAATCTCAATGAAAATTATGAAACAATATAGTCAATTCGAATGAATATCAGAACACAAAAACTATCTTGAGTATCTAAAGGATTATTATTGTAATCTCAATGTTAATACATCTTCTAGAGTTGAATATCCTTTTAATTCTGTTTTGTCTTATAATAAATTATCACCTTCTTATAAATCTTTTGTTATGTCTATTTCTTCACATGTTGAGCCAAACACTTTGAAGCTGTGAAATATGACTCTTAGAGAAAGGCTATACAATGTGAGATATGTGCTTTGGAGTCAAATCAAACATAGGAGACTGTTCTTTTTCCCAAGAACAAAACTGTCATAGGTTGCAAATGGATATTCAAAACAAAGTATAATACTGATGGGAATGTTGAAAGATATAAAGTAAGATTAGTAGCAAAGGGATACACAAACAGAGGCATTGACTACCTTGAAACTTTTTCTCTAGTAGCAAAGATGACCACTATAAGGTTGCTTCTTTCTCTAACTTTTATATATAACTGGGAGTTGAAACAGTTAAACATAAATAATGTCTTCTTATATGAAGAGTTAAAAGAAAATGTATACATGGTTGCTCCTCCTGGATTGACTTCTATTCAACCAGGACAAGTTTGTAAATTAAAAAAAGGCTTTATATAGTCTTAAGCAAGCTAGTAAGGAGTGATTTGCTAAATTGTCATCCTTTTTATTTCTGCGAGATATACTCAATCTATGAATAATTATTCCTTATTTATTAATTCTTCTAAAGGATCTTTTACAACATGTTTGGTGTATGTGGATGATATAATTTTGGCAGGAAATAATAAAGAAGAGATTGAGCGAGTCAAAGAAGCTTTGAATAAGACATTCAAGATTAAGGATCTTGGTGATTTAAGATATTTTCTTGATGTAGCAAGAAGTAATAAAGGGTTAATGATGAATCAAAAGAAATATGCATTGTAATTGTTAACAGATGCAGGTCTTTTAGTTTGCAAACCTACAGTAACTCCTATGGATAATCTTGTTAAATTGTCTTCTAATGGAAGTGTGACTTTCACTGATGTTCATGCCTATACAAGGTTGATTGGAAGACTTATATATCTTACTAATATCTGACCTGACATAACATTTTTTGTTCACCAACTTTCTTAGTTTCTTGATAAGCCTACAATTACTCACTATAATATAGCAACTAGAATTTTCAAGTATATTAAAGGAGCTCCAAGTCTTGGCTTATTTTTCTCTTCCAACAATTTTGTCCATTTAAAAGTCTTTTGTGATAGTGATTAGGGAACTTGTAGTGATTCAAGACAATTAGTGACCGATTTTAGTGTGTATCTTGGAAATTCCCTTATATCCTGTAAATCAAAGAAGCATTGAACAATATCAAAAGAGTTCCTGTGAAGCTGAATACAGAGCAATGACTATTGTTACATGTAAAATTCAATGGCTAGTTTATCTCCTTCAAGATTTGAAAGTTCCTTTTGACCAACCATTTATTTTATATTGTGACAATGACTCAATAAGATACATTGCAACTAATCTAGTGTTTCATGAGGTACGAAACATATAAAAATAGATTGTCACATTATTAGAGAAAAATTCAAGTAGGGTCTCATCCATTTGCTTTCCATTTTCACCGCAGAGCAACTAACATACATTTATACAACCTTAGGTCCTCAGTCTTTCAAGAATATTTGTTCTAAGCTGGGTCTTATCAATATTTGCTCCCCAGCTTACGGGGGTTTAAAGGATATGGATACAAAGCCGATTTTGTAAAGTTGAGTTAGACTTAAATTCCACTTCTTAATATGGTATCAAAGCCTATCCTAGCAAGGTTGTTGGGCCTATCGGACTACCAGTTATCGGACCGCTATCGGACCACCCTTACATATAAGTTTCACGCTCGAGTTAAGGAGTCTCTACGTGAGGAAGGTGCGTTGGAGATCCCACATCGACTAGAGATGATGCCTTTCAGTAGTTTATAAGTGGGTGCAAACCTCACCTTACAAGCCAATTTTGTAAAATTGAGTTAGACTTAAAATCCACTTCTAATATTATACAACTATAACTATAGAATTTTTATTTTTTTCATTTGAAATAAGATATTTATAATATAACTTTTTTAACTCTCATTTATTCAAGATTTTGGCATCTAGTCTCTAAACTTTTTCTTCTTCTCCAACTTTTGAGTAGATAAATTTTTCCATTTCCTCTATTTTTTTTTCATATTCCCTCTAAGATTGTCTCTCTCTTCTCGAATTTCACCAACACAACACAACACTCATCCTATTATTAAATTTTTCCTCCAATACCTCTGTCATCCCATTTCTTCATCTTTTTCTATAATATTTTTGTCGTATCTTTCTCTCTCTCTTATACACACCCTACACTCACATGACCCTCTCTCTTTCATCTTTCACTTTTTTCTTAATCAAATTCACCCCTTGTGATAAATTTTGAAATAAAAGACCTTTGAGCCATGACCTCATTCTCACCTTCATTTCTAACTCAAATTCTTAAGGGATTTCTTTTTTATTCAATGTTGAAAGGAATTTTTTATTGAATGTTGAAAGGAATCTTTTATTGAATTTTGAATATTTCAAGTTTTCTAAAAGTGGACTTCATTTATTTATTAGTAATTTATCGTTGGAGATCCTACATCGACTATATATAAAGTTATTTTTATATTTTGTAAGTGGATGTAAATTCTTACAAGTTAGTTTTATAAGATTAATTTAAGCCTAAAGTTCACTCACTAGTAGAAAAAAAACATTTAATCGCGGTTTTATAAGGCTTACAAGCGCGGTTGTGCAACCGCGATGGATGCAACCGTGATAAAAAGTATTGAAGATACAAACGCGGTTGTACAACCGCGATGGAAAGTATAACATACCACCACGGTTCTTTAGAAACTGCATTAAAAAATGGCTCAGAGTGTGCAAAAATAACAAAAACTGGCATATACCAGCGCGGTTGTAGAGGGAACCGCGCTGGTATGGCACATACAAACGCAATTGTTTATTAACCGCACTGGTATATCTCTCAACCGCTTTTGTATGTCTCTACAAAATAATTTAAAAATTATTTTGCAGGGACATATAAATGCGATTAGTTAAACAACCGCGTTTGTATGTCCCTGCAAAATAATTTTTAAATTATTTTGCAAATACCAGGGCAGTTGTTTAAACAACTGCGCTAGTATTTCCCTGTAATTTTTCATTTTCTACCTTACCATCGCGGTTCTCGCTCTAACCGCGGTGGTATGGTTGCACTTAATTTTAAAAATGTCACCGCATTCTTTTTAATTGCGGTTATTTTTTGACCGCGGTGATATCCTGCCGTGAAATGTGTTTTTTCTACTAGTGACTTCTTAAAATGAAATCATAGTCATTTAGAGCTTATCTTATAACTAGGTTTGATAGGCCTACTATGTCACGTGTTATCGGATCATCCTTATTTAGTCTCTTATATGAGTTGGAGAGTCTTTACGTTGAAAATCCCACATTAACTAGATATAAGATCATTTTATACTTTATAAGTAAATGCAAACATCATCTTATAAATTGATGGTTTTGTAAGATTGATTTAGAAGTCAACTTCTTAAATTGTAATCTATCTATTTTAAACTCTCATATGTTCAATATTTTGAAGGGATTTTAAAGATACTTAAAATTAAAAATACACTAAGTGTGAGGTATAAATTATTAATATTTTAACTTTTGCTTTAATGTATGGTGTTGGCACATCTCATTCATATGAGTGATAGTCATTCCCGATCTCTCATTACTCACAGGTGGTCAAGACTAATACGAATCTTTGAAAATTTTGGCCTAGTTAAAATCATTGTCCAACACCTTCTTAGTTGTTCAATGTGGTTTATAGTGCTCTTCTACATGTGAAGCATGACAAAAATGAAGCATTGACTAGATCATATGATCAAAAGCACCTAGAAATTACCTTGTTACTATAAATCTTCATAAATATGAGTCATCTCAGGCATAATACTTAAGTTAACATCACTTTTTAAGTTTAGCAATCTATAATCTATATGCATGTGAAAGTAAAATAAATGTAACTAACTAATTTACAACATTGCCAAAACATGGAGCGGTGTCATGTAAATGCATCAATTTCTAGTAAGGAAAATCATTTCTATGAGGTAGAGAGGATTGAGTCTCTCCCAAATTCTGCCCAAATGTTCAATTATCAAATTCTTCACACCATTCTCATTTCTAATTTCAATATCAAACTTATGAAGAAGAAAAATCCATCTAATCAAACTCGATTTAATCCTGGGCTTCTTTAACAACATTTCAATGTTGCACTGTTAGAGAGCACAACAATTCACTACAAGAAAAAGTCATTTTTCCCACGGATAATTACCCACCAACCTTTTTCTGTATGTAAATTGAGTTTATCTACTGATAATTCCGTAGGTAAAGTCATTACTCCTAAAAGATAAAGAAAATGGAAAAGAAATATATTACCTACAGATATTAGATGGTGGGAAAACATGCTGCAGTGGATAACATACTTAGTCCGTAGATGAAATAAAAAATTTAAAAATAATTAAAATATATAAAAAAAAAGAATGTTTTAGCTCACTTAAACATTCCCTCCAAAAGATCCTTCGACTTCCAGTTCCCTCTCATCTTCTCCACAACACTCTCCCAATTTCTTCCCCAAAATGGTAACCTAAAGCATACCGAATCATTGCACACCGTTGCATCCCCACAACCCTCTGTCTCCTCCAACAGCCGCATCAAGATTCCCGTAACTGCCCCTCCGGCACCAACGCCGCCGCAAGGTTCATTCCGGAGCCCGACTCCTTCGGACCCACGGTGGTGGCGTGGTTCCTTCTTCATCCCTTAGGGTTGGTCTTTTCAGAAAGGGTCTTACAGCATAGGCTTTGTTCGTGCCGGTTGGTTTCTAACACACACTCTAACTTTATTCATTTGTTATGATTTTTAATTTATTCTGAAAACATAATAGGGATTCTAGGAACAACAATTTGAATGTTGAATTTAGGAGTGAATTAAAGAAAATTGAAAAAATGAAGAGATTTAGATCACTGGATAAGAGGAATGGGAATATAAGCTAACAAAAAGAGAATGGGAATGGGAATGTGACGGACACTGGTGCAAATGCAAAGTGAAGTGGTTCTTCTGTGTTGTGTGTTTCCCAAAGACTAAACTATCCTTCATTCATGCTTAGAATCACCGTCTTTCTGTGTTGTGCCCTAGCAATCACAATACCCTTGCAATTACAATACCTTTACCATTCAACCGAAAGGTCCACCTTCGGCCCGATAACTTGGCCTTAGCTTGCTTTTTGCTATGTATCTCAAACACTTTTATTCATTTCTTTTTCTATTCGCACCTTCCCTCCATCTTTTTATAAAATTATTTTCTCAAATATTGGTTTCAGGAAGATATCTTTCAAAACATGTAGATTTTTCTGAAACTGATTCTGATGTATTATTCTAATTTTTAGTAGTTAACTTCTTTAGTATATTGTTTAAATCGATTAATGAAATGTTTAGTAGATTTTCATTTTCAGATGCTTTGTATATGTTATGTTTGGAACTTTAATATTATTTTAGTTTATTTTGATAGCGATTCAACTGACCAAAGAAAGCATAGTAAGACAGAGTATATTGATACTTCGCCGTTGCCTTTTCTAAATAAGGATCTTGAGATAGACGACACTTACCCATCAGCAGTTGAAGCTTTTCACCAGAAGATTGTTGCAGCTGATAGCATTCTTTTTGCTTCCCCTGAATATAATTACTCTGTCACAGGTACCTCTGCAGCTCACTAAAATACAACTAAAACATGTTATTTGTAATTATTGTGGAAAAATAATATACAAAAATCTTGTTATTCGTTTCCATTTTGAAATCAATCCAAAGTTCCTAGTTATTGGGTATCTGATACTATAATAATAACAAATGTTTACTGATTTCAAAGGTATCCCATCTGATTTTAGTCACAACACTTTACTTTTTGCAAGCTCCTAGTTCTCCTAAATGGTGATTCTTGGCCTTTTTTAAGAGTTTATTTTTGTTTTATAGCTCTTTTCAGTAGATGTTGGATCACATTATATCTGCATCACATTCATCCTTTTTTTTAACTATGCTGACTTGTTTGCATTAGTGTTAAAATTACTCTGAAAGTAAAGTTTTGATTGATGTGCATGTTTTGGTCTTTGTAACCACTATTTGCCCCTATGAGAAGCTACTTTGACAAAGTCTCTTAGTCCCGAATAGAAATGGATTGTAAAATCACTTAGTCCCAAAAGGAAATGGATTGTGAAGGTTCTTGTTAACCCCAACAAGGCCTCAAGTGCCTAGGAATTATCTATAAATACAGTCATTCCAAATCTTAAAATAGAAAATGAATGTATAAAGTGAAAAAAGATGATCGAGAGGAGTTATAAAATAAAAATAAATAAATTTTGACCGACCCTAAAAAAAATAACTATTATCTTATTTTATAACTAAAAATGTTTAACCTGATATTCTTAAATATTATTTTGTTTGTTAATATAAATAAAAATGTTTAGCTAATTCAATATGGAATTAGTTAGATCACTTATCTAAACAATATAAAAGATCGGTGTCAAAAAAGAATGGTTAAATGATGGTAAAAAATAACCGCGACAAATACTGATTAAACTTATGTTCTTATTTTTTATCCTAAAACATGTATAAAATGATTGAATGATCTTAATTTTATATGTAAGATCTATCTATAGATTGTTATTTATTATGAACTTTTATCATGCATGACATATTACATCTATGTAAATTACTATTTTTCTCTTAATTTTTACCTAATTTATTGTATCAGTTTTTCTCTTGGTATATTAACATATTCTGTTATACTATTCTAACCTTAATCGAAGCCAATTAATGTGCAATTTTAAAGACTTTGGTACTGTTTTGTTGGATTTCATGGTTGACAAGTTTTTTTAAACTCTTATTTTAGTTAAAAGTGGTACTTTTATTTATTATATGTTCTCTCTCTGTTTGACTTCTTTAGGCCAATTAGGACATGCTTGATAGTTTATATTATTAAATTCTCAACTTTTATGCCTCCAGAGAGTATCTATAGCTAAGCCCAATTTGACCTTCCGTTTGGGTGACCTACGTAATTATGATTCTAAATTCATTTAAGTAAGCCCAATTATTATTTTCGTTAAAATCGAAATCAGACCCTAATTTAAATGAAATTTTGATCTTTTAATCATTTATAATTTTTCTTATCGAATTTTTATATGCAACTTTTATTACTTATACATTTAACAGTACCCTTAACCTGTTATTGTAATCTTTTAAAACGAAAAAGGTTAAGTAATCAAATAGTAGTATATTAATATACAAATCACAGTGATTTGATAACTTTTTGTATTTTTGGTTCAGGGCTGGATACTCATCACTAGCATACAGGGCATTTGGAGAAATTTGTTGACTCAAGGTTGAACTATTTGTTGCTGGAAGAAGAAGGTTACTTTTCATTTTATAGTGTTGGTTCTGGTATTTAGTTGTCAAATCCTATGCATAAAAAATACTTTTGAATCTCATGCTATATATTTGTGATGTTTTTTTTATTTTATTTTAATTGTGTTAATTATTACCTATTTTATTGTTAATTAAAAAGTTTATATATGGTTCATGTAATTGAAAAATATAATTATTACCTACTTTATTGTTAACATTATGATTTATTCTTGAATAAGAATTTAGTTAATTAAGATTCTATTTTTATGATTTTGTTTACAGAACATGGACTGGTTTTATTCAAATCGTACTTGGATGTATGATAGATGTTATACTGGTAGAGGTGGTTTAAAAGAAAGTTTTGTGAATGGGGTTGAAGAGTTTTCCATTAAAGCTTGTCAACAACAAACTTATTTGAATGAAAACAAGCTTAGATGTCCATGCAATAAATGTCATTGTACAAAGATTTTTCCAATTGAAATGGTCAAGGTTCACCTCTTTAAGAACGGTTTCATGCCTAATTATTATGTTTGGATTCATCATGGTGAACAAATGCCACATGGTAATGACAATCATGTTGGTGTTTCAAGTAGTGGTGTACATGTGGATGAAAGTGAACAATTTATGGCAATGCAAGACATGGTGTATGATGCTCTTGGGCAACATGAAACATTTGAACCATCCAATTTTAATAACACAGAGGAGCCTCCCAATGAAGAAGCTCAAAGTTTTTATGATTTGTTGTTAGAAGCTAATAAGCCATTGTTTGAAGGGGCTATAGATTCTAAATTATCAATATGTGTCAAGTTGTTAGCTTGCAAGTCTAATTGGAATGTTCCTGACCATGTTTGGATTTTATTACAAAAATGTTGTTGGATGTTACACCTATAAAAGAGGGTTTGCCAAAAAGTTATTATGATGCCAAGAGGCCAGTGTCAATGTTTGGGTTGAAGGCTACGAGGATAGATTGTTGTATAAAAGGTTGTATGCTTTTTTATGATAATGAATATGGGAAAAATGATGGACACCTACTACAATGCAAATTCTGTCATAAAACACGATATCATGACCCAAAAGTTGGAACAAGTAAAAGAAAACTCATTCCAATGAAGACAATGTTCTATTTGCCTATAATTCCAAGATTGCAAAGATTGTTTACATCCATGCAAACTGTAGGACAAATGATATGGCACTATGATAATAGAAGACCTTCAGGTGTGTTACGACACCCCTCTGATGGTCAAGCCTGGAAAAATTTTGATCAAGTACATCCTGATTTTGCTGCTGAGCCACGTAATATACGACTTGGTCTATGCTATGATAGATTTAATCCATATATTCAAGCATCAGCAAAACCTTACTCTTGTTGGCCAGTAACCTTCCTCCTGAAATGTGCATGTTAAGACCTTATATGTTTTTGAGTTGTCTCATTCCTGGTCCACATAATCCAAAGGCTCGTATTGATGTTTATTTACAACCACTTATTGATGATCTTAAAAAGTTGTGGAGTGGTGTTCAAACATATGATGTTTCAAGGAAGCAAAATTTTATGACGCGGGCAAGTTTGATGTGGACAATTAACGATTTCCCTGCATATGGCATGTTGTCAGGTTGGGGGACTCAAGGTAAATTAGCTTGCCCATATTGCATGGAGCACACAAAGGCCTTTAGGTTAGAACATGGAAAAAAGAATAGTTGGTTTGACTCACACCGCAGGTTCTTACCTAACACTCATACATTCAGGAAGAATAAAAAGGCTTTCACAAAGGCCAAAGTTGAAATGGGTGGACCACCATCTATGTTGACATCTGAAGAGGTTTATCATACAATGAAGAATGTACCAACAATCATAGATGAGCCTCACCTGTCCAAATTACCAGGTTATGGAGAGTGGCACAATTGGACAAAAAGAAGTATCTTTTAGGATCTTCCATATTGGAAAGATAATTTACTGAGACACAATCTTGATGTTATGCATATAAAGAAGAATTTATTTAACAATATATTCAACACCGTCATGGATGTCAAAGGTAAGACAAAGGACAATGATAAGGCAAGAAAAGACCTATCATTGTATTGTTGGAGACCTGATTTGGAGTTGAAGTTGCAATCTAATGGGAAGATTTTAAAACCAAAAGCAAATTATACTTTAACTAATGAGGAATCAAAGTTAGCCTATCAGTGGATAAAAGAACTTCGTATGCCTGATGGTTATTCTTCAAATTTGGCAAGATGTGTAGATGTAGACAAGGGGAGGATACATGGGATGAAAAGTCATGATTGCCATATATTTATAGAGTGTTTACTTCCTATTGTATTTAGTGCATTACCAGTGCATGTTTTAAATCCACTTGTTGAACTTAGCCATTTCTTCAAAGATTTGTGCTCGACAACATTAAGGGATCATAACTTGGTTAGAATGGAAGAAAACATTTCAATCATTCTTTGCAAGTTGGAGAGAATATTCCCCATGCATTCTTTGATTCAATGGAACACCTCCAGATTCATCTTGCAAATGAAGCAAGACTTGGTAGACCAGTTCAATATAGATGGATGTATCCATTCGAAAGGTATGACAAAATATCATTATTAATTCTTAAAAATACTTTAATTATTTTTCTAAATCCATCTCCATTTACGTTATTTTAAAGGTTTATGGGTGATTCTAAACGCTCAATCAAAAATAGGGCTCGAGTTGAAGGATCAATTTGTGCATCTTACTTGCACCGAGAGACAATTCACTTTTGTTCCCACTATTTCAAGAATATCATGTTGCCACCACGAAATCTTAGAAATGAAATACCTCATGCAAGTCAAGGCTCTCCATCAATGTTATCCATGTTTAACCGGCCTGGTCGTTCTTCAGGGAAAAAGTTAATTCATTGGTTCAACCATAAAGAA
>Ga0209700_102538_pt1 | contig 36681 bp, 22 predicted proteins | sample SiratroredBW_FD_187528 | JGI IMG/M metagenome (GOLD analysis project Ga0209700, IMG submission 187528) | Root nodule microbial communities of legume samples collected from California, USA - Siratro red BW (SPAdes) (version 2) | ecosystem: Host-associated > Plants > Roots > Nodule | place: USA...
TCAATTATATAAATAATTTATTATATATAAACATATTTTTATATGATAATATATAATTAATTATATCTTTTATATATAATAATTATTTAAAATTGTTATAGATTAAAATTATAATTTTAGATATTTTTAATAAATTTATATTAAAAATATAAATATAAAGTATAATTGATTAATTATTTCATATAATTGATTACGTATAAAAAAATAATATATATTTAATTAATTCTTTTATAATTGATTATGTTTGTAGAAGTTTAATATTATATATATAAAATTAAGGTTAACTATGTCTTTTTTAATTATTGACTTGGCTTTCAGCGAATTTCTTCCCTTATCACAGAGATCAAAATTTGAACTTCTCCCTAGTTTCCGCTCTCTCGCAAATCATCACAAATATATTGAAGCAAACAACCACAGTCCCTGCAAATCGGTCGTTGTGAACAGTCGAACACCAGAAACAAACTCAGCGTTAATGATTTGATTCTTACTAACTTGAAAATAATAAAACTCTCAACATTAATAAGACATTTTAAAAGACTTAATCAAATAAAAAGTCTTAAATATTCTTCAAAAATTATTAAGCAAGCCTGACTCAAATCTTACACTCATTTGAGATTATCTCACAAAACTTTTATCTCATAAAATTTTCAACTTGACGTCATATTATCAACAATTCAATCAAATCTCACTTATATGTTCTTTATCAGTAATAAAATTTTAGAAATTTGGTCGGACTTTCTTCACTCTTGATTCACAATAAATTTTTGAATAATCACACAAAAAAACAAATAAAAAATAATCACACAAAAACTAAATAAAGAATCTTTTACATAACTCTCGAAACTCCTTCTTAAACTCATCATCAAAAACTCCTCATATTTACAAGTAATACTCTACAACAAAGGAAATGTAGGTTCTGCATGATGCCAACTGCCTTATGAGATAGAGTGGCTTTTAGTTTTGCTATATAATCATCCAACTGATTTCGTGGTTTCTCTAACTTCGAGGTTAATTTCTTACATGTGTAAAACATATATTAATAATTACTCTAGACATTCCACAACGCACTCAAAGGATGTTCTAGCAACTATTTATTTTTAGTAGGATAAATAGTACAGAAACCATTTGCTGCATGCAAAAAGATATTTCAATATACTAAAATTTGGTGCCCAGTTTCAATTGATGTTAAATACCTTAGCCACTAGTTTATTTTATTTTTTATTATTTTTTATTATTTTGTGACTATCTGTTGCGTGTGATTCATATAACTCATCCATCAACGTCTAGTCTTATATAACGATAAATAAAATACTTTCAACAAAACCTATTATCTGGTGGGTATAAAATCTGACTTCATGACAAAAAGTAGAGGCAAGAGTGTTTTTACCTCTTGTGTTCCTTCCTCCTACCCTTCCCAAAGAAACTAATAAAGGAAAGAAATTGTCCTTTTGAGCACGAACTTCGGGAGAGTCTCCATTGCTTAAATAATCCTTCCAGTCCGGAACAGACAAGGGTAATTTTCAACGCTTGCAAAATGATTGATTGGTCATAATCCACGTCTACATAAATAAAACAAATAGTAAATTATTATATATAAATCTATATTACGTCATAGTAGTCAGAATCTTAAACTTCCATGTGATTTGGCTACCTCCCACTTCGTCATATCATGGATGAATCTGTGCACCTTTGTATCAATACAAATTACAAGATTCAATAATTCGTTTTTTTTTTTTCTCTCTTTCACAAATTCTCATGAAAGAAATTGAAAATGCGCATAAATGAAAAAGAATTGAAGGAGCACTTCTAAACTTATCTATATTAGTAGTCCACTACTTCACCCACTAATTCAATGTATGCACTCTATTTGACCACATCATAGCTCCATTTCCGTTGTCATGATAGTTGGAAGGTTATGACATAAACAAACCTCTTGAGTTTGTTGTTGTTTCCTCATTAGCTTTAAAAATCAACTTTGTTTAACACCCCACAAGTGGAAAAAAGAAATTTAATCACGGTTCTATAAGGTTTACAAGCGCAGTTTCGGAACCGCGATAGATGTAGCCGTGATAAAAGGTACTGAAGATACAATCGCGGTTATACAACCGCGATGAAAAGTATAACATACCACCACGCTTTTTTAGCAACCGCGTTAATAAATGCTCATAGTGTGCAAAATGGCTTAAAATTAGCGCTATTATTGGACATACCAACGCGGTTGTAGAGGGAACCGCGCTGTTATGTCCAATCTTTTTTTTAAATGAAATCGGGATTTCCTTCGGAGTACTAGAAGGTTACCACAGGTGGTGCTAAGTATGAGATTGGAAGCTACGGAGAAAAACTGGTTGCTGGATTCAGAGGAAGAGAAAGAGATCTTGGTGATGAAATAGTGCAGATAATCATAGGGCGTGACGGAGCGAAGTCTCCATTTGAGATTGGACATGACCCAAAGTTCCATTCTCTGAATCGTTTCAGGAGCAAAGACTAATTTGGGTTCGAACTGTTGCAGGTCCAGTAAGAAGGGCACACGAGACTCTTCCATTTTTATAGCCAGAGACAAGCATGCCATATATAGCAGCTGAAAGGGCCACCCACTACGTTGCTGCCACAAAATAAGATTAATCAAATTAAAAAATAATCAATGCAAGGAAATAAAATAATAAATAATAGCCATGTCTAACTTTATGCCTAAAAAGCGTGACATTTTGGGGGAGAAAAAGTGTATTACGGGAAGTGAACAAAGAGAGAGGAAACGGTCCAAATAGTTGACGGAGAGAAACGTCGTCACCGGAGAGAACTTGTAGAATGCGTGAACTTGCATTGCCAAGAATAAAACATTCATTCATGTACCTAAACCAACGTGTTTTTGCGTCCGTTGAGCACATACCTTTAAGATCCAGTTGATGGCATCGAGGCGCGTTGTGACTATGAGATTGGTTTATGCTTAACAATATTAACAATAAGGGTTTGGGTAAAACAATACTAAGAACGAGGAGTAAGAAGTTTGGAGTAGAAGAATGAGGCAGAAAGAAAGAGAGACCTCAGTGGTGGTGGTGGTGGCGGGCGCGGAAGCAAAACCTTCTTAGTGGTGGTGGTGGTGGTGTTAGTCTAAATATATATTCAGGCACAGAGAAAGATATGAAGAGCATGCATAATTTATTCAATAGCAGAGACATGGCTTTTATAGGCCTGTACAAACTGAAATGACACTAATTTAGGCAAAGAATACGCAACAACCTAGACCTAGTCAGTCCTATAAATTAGAAATATTTTATTGACTTAATAAAATATCTAACAATCCCTCCCTTAAGCTCTTGAGCTTATCTCATGAACTGCAAAAACTCCAAGCATATGTCTAAGTTTTTCAAATTGTTCAATCTTTAAGGCTTTTGTCATAATGTCAGCCACTTACTCATTTGTATTGCAGTATTTCAGTGTGATAGTTTGATCATTAACCAAGTCTCTGAGAAAATGGAACCTTACTGCTATATGCTTACTTCTGCCAAGAAAAATTGAATTCTTGGACAATTGTATGGTGGAACTATTATCACATAAAATTTTTGTAGCTTCTTTTGCTTCTATTCCAAGATGCTCTATGATTCGTTTGAGCCAAATACATTGGCATGCACAATATGCTGCAGCAATATATTTAGCTTCAGTGGTTGATAAGCTTACCACAGGCTATTTTTTTGAAGCCCAAGATACAGTTGTAGTCCCAATCATAAATACTGATCCAGTAGTACTTCTCCTATCATCTGGATCTCCTGCATAGTTGCTGTCACTGTAGGCAGATAAGCTCATTTTCTGTCCTTTTTTATAGAAGAGACCATATTCAATAGTACCTTGTAGATACCTGAGGAGACGTTTTGTTGTTGCCCAATGAGACGCTTTGGGGTTGGCCATGTATCTACTAATTAAGCTAACACAAAACATCAAGTCTGGACGTGTGACTATTAAGTACATGAGACTGCCAATTGCTTGCTTAAACTTTGTAGCGTCTACTGAAATTCCCTCATTATCTTTAGATAAAACAGTTCTTGGAACCATGGGATTTCTCACAGAATTGTTATGCATCATATCAAACCGAACTAGAATCTCACGTGCATACCTTCTTTAGCAGATACAAATGCCTGCTTCATTCTGTATGACTTCTATGCCCAAAAAGTGTATCATTTTACCAAGATCAATCATGTCAAACTCCAACTGCATTGAATGTTTAAACTCTTCACATATGGCTTTGCAACTTCCAGTAAAAATTAGATCATCCACATACAAGCTTACTATTAAAATATTGCCTCTAACTTGTTTTGTGAACAAAGTGTGTTCACTGGTGCATCGTGTAAACTGTGCTCTAGAAAAATAAGCTTCAATCTTGCTGTATCAGGCTCGTGGAGCCTGTTTGAGCCCGTAGAGAGCTTTCTTCAGCTTGTATACTTGGTTTTCTCTGCCTTCTTTGATAAACCCAGCAGGTTGATGAACATAGATATTTTCTTGAATTTCACCATGCAAGAAGGCACTTTTGACATCAAGCTGAAATACTTCCCATGCATTATGAGCAGCTACTGCTAGCAATACTCTAACTGTGTCAAGTCTAGCAACTGGAGCAAAAACTTCTGTGTAGTTGATTCCATATGTCTGAGCATACCTTTTGCAACTAAACGAGCTTTATACTTCTCTACTTGTCCTCTTTCATTGAGTTTGGTTTTGAAAAACCATTTTACACATATGGGTATCACATCTTCAGGTGGGTCTACAAGTTCCCACGTATTGTTTCTTTCTATTGCTGTCATCTCCGTGTCCATAGCCTCCCTCCATTTCTGACTCTTATTGGCTTCCTCAAAAGTTTGTGGATCTCCACAGCTAGTTGTCAGCATTGCTAGCAAATTTTCTTCTTCTGCAAACAGATTAGTTTCATAATCTGTCATCCATACAGGTTGTCTTCGAGTTCTTGTGGCCCTCCCTTCAACTGGAGGAATAGAGGCTGCAGATGCAGGATCAGAAACTGTTTCATGTGATTCTGAGTCAGAATTGCTACCACTAGCTACTTCATGGAGAGGTTCAGTGTCGTCTTTCCCTTCTTCATCTTGTCTTTCTAAATCAAGTGCAAGAGGTAAACTCGCATCTGCATTCTTAAGCCAATTCCAACCTTTGTCTTCTTCAAATATGACATCTCTACTTATTATGTCCGTCTTTGTCATAGGATCAAAAAACTTGTAAGCTTTAGTTTCATCACTCACTCCCAAGAGAACACTTGTGTGACTCTTATCATCTAATTTGCGTCTTCTTTGATCTGGAATATGAACATGTGCAACACATCCAAATATTCGAAAGTAATCAACACGAGGCTTTAAACCACTCCATACCTCTTCTGGAGTGCATTGACTTACTGCAGTAGTGGGACTGCGATTTTGAACATGAACACACCACTTCACTGCTTCAGGCCAAAAGGATTTGGGAACTTGTTTTTCATGAAGTACTGCTCGGACTGCATTCATGATAGTATTGTTCTTGCGCTTTGCAACTCCATTTTGTTGAGGAGTGTAAGCTGCTGTCAGTTGTCTGGAGATACCATGATGAGTACAAAAATCTGTAAACTCCTTGGACGTGAATTCCCCTCCTCTGTCAGTTCTCAAACAAATAATATAAGTTCCAGATTCCTTTTTAACACATGCTTTGAAATTCTTGAATACCTTGAAGGCTTCAGATTTCTCATACAAGAAATAAACCCATGTTTTACGAGAATAATCATCAACAAGACTCAATATATACCTTTTGTGGCTGTTGGAGGCAGGTGAGATAGGACCACAGATATCAGCATAGACTAATTGTAATTTAGCTGATGCACGCCAAGTGCTTGACTTAGGTATGGTCTCACGATGCTGCTTGTCAATGAGACATGTGGTGCATACAGCTGTGGAAGTCTTCAGTGAGGGTAGTCTAATGACCATTTGCTTCTGTGCAAGTGTATTAAGTCCTCTGAAGTTGAGATGACCAAATCGTTTATGCCACAGTTGAGTTTCCTTTTCAGTGATATCTTCTGTTTGAAAACACTGAGAAGGTTGAGAACACATCATTGCTGACAAAGAAAACATGCGATTCCCTTGCATGGTAGTATGAATCACCAATCCTCGGTCTGGATGAAATAATTTGCATACCCCATGTTGAATTAGAATGGTAAGTCATTTTTCTTGAAGTTGGCCAAGACTTAAAAGATTTGTTTTAAGTTTCGGAACGTAATAAACATCCGAAATAACATGAGCAGTATTATTAATCTGGATTCGAATATTTCCTTTAGCAGCTACCTCTAGTGTAGTATCATTGCCAAGTTTCACAGTTCTATGGAGTCCGTCTTCATGTATTTATGTAAACCAGAGCTTATTTCCCGTCATATGATTACTGCACCCAGAATCAAGAAACCAATTCTCCATCTGAACAGGATGAGTATCGTCTTCATATGCTACCAACAGAATCTCATCTGCACTTTCAGGTACCTTGTCAAACGTTGTATAATGAGCCTATTTTGTAATATCAGGACATTCATACTGAAAATGGCCCAGCTTATGACATTGAAAACATTCAATGAGTGCCTTGTTGAAAGACTGTCTTCCACGACCTCCTCTTCCATGTCCATGATTGTTGCGACCACGACCACGACCACGATGTGTTCCTACTCTATCATCATACATGACTTTCAAAACTTGTTCCTCTGGTTGAGAATTCTGCATGCGTTGTTCATGAACAAGTAGACTGCCATGGAGTTCATCAAGACTCAAGTTGTTCAAGTCATTGGATTCCTCAATAGCACATACGACATAGTTGAAGTTTGCAGTTAAAGATCTGAGTATCTTACTAACCATTGTGTTGGAATCCATTACTTTACCATTGGATTTCATTTTGTTAACAATACTCAATGTAAGTCCGAGGTAGTTGTCAATCTTTTTCCCATCTTTCATGGCCAGTAACTCAAACTCACGTCGAAGTGCTTGAAGTTGAGCACGTTTGACCCTTGTGGAACCCTGATACTTCTGCTGTATAGATCTCCAGATTGCTTGTGATGTGCTTTTGTCCAATATGGTGTCAAGAATTTCTCGATCAATAGCTTGAAACAAGAAAATTTTCACTTTTAGATCCTTTAGTTGGGTCTCGGATGTAGTCCGTTGTTGTGCCTTGGTGGGTGTAGGACCAAGCTTAGGGATTCCGTCTATCACGAGCGGCCACAGTTCCTTGCTGCGTAGAAAATTCTCCATGATCATAGACCAGAAATCATAGTGTCCGTCAAACCTTGGAATGGCTGGTTGAATAAATTTGTCGGAAGAAGTCATGGTGTGAATGGAGAGCGGCGGTGCGATTGGAGATTCAGCAAGGAGTGCGAAGGCGAAGTGAAAATGGGGCTCACAGTTTCTTCTTCTTCTTCCTTAGAACACAGAGATGAACATGGGCTGTATGTGGCTTTGAACGACAGAGGATGGAGATTAGTCACGGCAGTAACAATGAACAGTGGAATCCCTAATGACAACTCACGATTTCTGAAACTGTTACTAGATGCTCTCTTCACTCACTTTTGATCAGGCCCCTTGCGGAGCTTTGATACCAATTGTTAGTCTAAATATATATTCAGGCACAGAGAAAGATATGAAGAGAATGCATAATTTATTCAATAGCAGAGACATGGCTTTTATAGGTCTGTACAAACTGAAATGACACTAATTTAGGCAAATAATACACAACAACCTAGACCTAGTCAGTCCTATAAATTAGGACTATTTTATTGACTCAATAAAATATCTAACAATCCCTAAAAAATAGCTAACAGGTGGTGAGCACGAAAGCAAAACCTTCTTAAGAGACTCAAATGGCGAGACCACTCGAGAGAGAGAAAATGACACTGCGCGACCCAAATGGCACAACTCGAGAGAAAGAGAGAGATACGAAAGCGAGAGAGGAAGGAAAGAGTTAACGCGCAAAAGCCCTAAAAAGAGGGGAAACAAGCGCGATTGTTTAAACAACCGCCCTTGTATGTATCCGCAAAATAATTTTTAAATTATTTTGCAGATACTAGCGCGGTTGTTTAAACAACCGTGCTGGTATCTCCTTGTAATTTTCCAATTTCAAATATTTGTGTCTTATTATCGCGGTTCTCGCTCCAATCGCGGTGGTATGGTTGTACTTAATTTCAAAAATGCCACCGTGTTGTTTTTAATTGCGGTTCCTTTTTAACCGCCATGATATCCCGCCTTTTTCTTTAAAAGTAGAGGTTGTAGCATGTATTCTGAACTCAATAAGCCACTTTAAAAGTAGAGGTTGTAAGCCACTTTAAAAATAGAGGTTGTAGCATGTATTCTAAACTTAATAAGCCAAATGAGATATGATTTGAAGTAGATTTGATGGCAATTCTCGCATTATATTATAACAATAGACATGTTTAAGCTGATAATAACTAAATTAATATTTGAAAAGTAACACGAGATGAAAAATTCACAAAAAATTTAATAATTCACAAGCACAGAAAAATATTTCAACTTGAAATACTCTTGTGTAATATTAGACATTCATTAAAATTATTTCATTATTAGGAATACAATTATAAGTATAAACTTAGGTTGAATATAAATAAGGAAGTTGGACAATATATAAAGAAAAAAATAGAAACACAATTTTAAGGATGTGGATTAAAAACAATGTCATTTTCCTTATATAGGTGTCATTCACGTAGAATCTCCTCGAATTGAAATCTTACCTATAAATTATATAGTTGTTTAATCATGATGCTGACAAACAACATTTTCCTTATTAGAAAAAATTATCATATAAATTATTTCGATATTAGAAAAATTATCATATAAATTATTTCATTTATTAAATTGGATTATAACTTAGTTGAACAACATTTTTTTATATAATATTATAAATTTGGAAGAAGTATTATTCTATATTAAAAAATTATCTACAGGACAAACATTTGACGCAGTGTAAAGTTGTGGTGGTAATCTTGGGTTTGGCAGTGCAAGAAGTGGGTGAGCCAGAAGTAAATCATGGTGCCTCTCGGCAAGGTTGACCCGTGAGGCATTGGGTGGTGCAGTCCAAGTGAAGGAATGAAGCAACCTCGCAAACAGCATCACTGTCATTGTTGTACCAAGCATGATTCCTGGACACCCACGTCTTCCTGTGCTGAATGATATCAAGTTCAAATCTGACTCCGTCAAAACCACTTCACTCTTAAGATGACGTTCTGGCTTAAACTTCAGAGTTTCGTCATTCCAAACTTCCGAGTTTCGTCCAAGTTCCTGTCTGCTTAACAACACTTGGCTACCCTTTGGGATTAGGTACTTTCCCACTATGGTGTCTTTCACTGAAACATGAGGAAGATTGAAAGGTGCAATGGGGTGAAGCCGAAAAGCTTCTCTTGCACATGCTTTTACGTAGTTCAGCTTTGGAATGTCTGATTCTTCCACTAGCCTCTCTTTTCCTACCACCCTGTCCAATTCTTCTGTGGCACGTTGAAGCAATTCAGGCTGGTTTATCATCTCTGCCAGACCCCACTCAACTGCATTTGATGGGTTATCCACCGCAGCCATCATCAATTCCTGCAACGCAAGTTTCATTTTTGATCCAGTTATTCAGTTATCTATGGAGTTGTTAACTATACACACAAAGGAAATAAGAACTTATGTATATTAACAACGTACGATGATTTGTGCCTTGATTTCTTCTGCTGTCAATATTAGGTTCTTGTTGGCATCTTTGAGTGAGATGAGAATATCAAGAAAATCTTCTTTATGAATCTTGGACCCATCATTCCATTCTTTGATTCTTTGGTGAATGATGGGATCATGATACTTGTTCACTGTTTGTATTGCCTTCTTCACCTTCCTCTCATGCCCATCCAAGTCAAGTCCTCTCAAGCAAGGAACGTAATCAGAAACACTGAAGTCATAAACATACTTCAGCAATGTGAAAAGGGAGTCAAGATGTTCCTCTTCCTCCAAACCAGGTCCACCATCCTTCTCACCTTCCCCAAAGTGTGTTATACTAAAACTCAAATTCTTGATCACGTTGCAGCAATAGTGTTGCGCAACATGCCGCACATTCACAAGGGCAAGATCGTGGATGACGTTGTTTTTGCACTTGTTGTAGATGTAAAAGACAAGGCTGTTGGCTTCTTGAAGCCTCTTATGTTGAAGTTGGTGGTGGATGGTGGTGGAGAGCAAATCATGGCTAACGATTCTTTTCATTTTCTTCCACTGTTCTCCAAAAGGTACAAGGGCTGTGGTGAGATATCCACGACTGATAAGAGAAGCGGTCATGGTTGTGGGTCTAGAAGCAAAAGTAGCATCTTGTTTTCTCAAGAATTCCCGAGCAATGGTGGGACAAGTTATAGGGATAACGTGGATATTTCCTAGTTGTATACATGCAATTTGGGTGTTCATTTCCTTCATTAGGTTGTGTATCCACCTGAACGTAGGCCTATTTGCTAGCATTTCAGGAAGGTTACCAATTATAGGCCATGGTTTGGGACCTGGAGGCAAGGGTAGTTCTTGTTTCTTCCGTTTCTCCAACAAGTGATGAGATCCAAGGCCTTTGAGGAAGGTTATGGAAAAAATTACGAGAATGATCAAAGATGAGCACAGGGCTTGAAGTTGAAGGTGGGACAACAGAAGGATAGAATAGTGATACATTGGAAACAGCAAGAACCTTTGCATGTGGTCTTGAGATTAAGGAAAATTTGGTTAATTTTTTGTGCGGTGACCAACAATAGGAACCACCTTTTTATAAAGTCTCTAATTCATTGAAAGGCGAGTTTTCTTCAGATGATCAATGTGGACAGCTGTACGTGGCAGTATTTTTCTTTTTGTTATTTTTTAAATTAATTTAAATATGAATAAATGGTGTGCACATATATATGCAAAAATTATTATGTACCATAATAAAAAGATACAAGGCAGTAGTTCATTTATGGATGAATAAATGTGTGCAAAGAAGTGATGTAGTATAGCTGATTATATAAGTTGAGGTGCATGTAGAGACTGAAGTCAGATACGTGAAAAAGTACGAGGTACGTAGACGGCACTGTTGTTTTGCTCCATGTTTGTGTTCAACATAAAGGGACCTTGCGGTATGAATTTATAAGGTTTAAAGAAAAACTTAATATTAATTATTTAAAAAAAAATACTCCAATATGATTTCGTAAATATCTTTAATAAATTATTAAGTGCATAAAAATAATTAATATATATATATATATAAAGAAAAAGGGAAGATTGCTTGAGTATTTGTTTTTCCAAAACAAAGGTATAAATGGAATTCCACTAAAATGCATTTATTGTGCTAAAATAGAAACTTGTCATTAAATTGAAAAATACTTTAACATGATTTTCATATAAAAACATAAATACAAAAAAAAAATTATTATCATATGTTGATGTATGCATATCATATATTCATAAATTATTATCCTGGTACATCAGTATTCTTTTCATTTGAATCATCTTATTTTCTTTAATGTGAGAGCCTTTCGTAATATTACACCACTTTCGTAATCATCTTATTAAATTAAATGTATTTTATCTTCACATACATGCTAAATTTTTAAATCCTAAATATTCTTAACAAAGTTGATGTATACATATTATTTTTCTTTAAAAAAATTTAAAATTTATCCAAATTTCCACCAACACGTGAGTAATTATGTCATCTCTTAATCGTCTTGATGTACATGCAATAAGATTTTCCAAGATTATCTAACACAAAACTGAGAAAAAAAAAACCAAAGAAAAAAGTTAAAGAAAAAAACTCAAATAAAGGTTCCTAGAAAAACTCAGAAATAGTTTCCAGGTACTGAGAAACTCTCCTAATTAAGAAAACATTAATTTCTATTGATGGGTTAAAAAGATTGAAAACTATTAAGTTGCTATCCTTATTCTCTGATAATTGTTTAAATTATGTTAATTATACATATTAATATTTTAATAAATATACGTGATAATCAAACCAAATATATATTAAATTATATTAATTATTAACAATGTTTAATGCAAACAAAGTTAAAATTATTTTACTCACAATATAATTTTTTATTATATTAAAAACAAAATATAGAATACTTATTGTACTAAACCAATTATTTATGTTAATTAATATTATCAAATATTATATTTATTAAATATAATATTTATCATTTGATCACTATAACGCTGTATATATATAAAAGGAAAGTCTTCTATCAGTCAAGGCATAGAGTAGAAGTATCATTTGTTATAAATTATTTAATAAACAATTTCATAGAAGTATACATAACGATTAAATATATTTTTAAAAGGTATATTATGTATTAATTACTAATATTTTTGTGGCACAAAGTGGATTACATAAAGTGTAAAGTGACATGTTCCCCAAAAGGTGAAGAGGTATTTTGTTCACTTCTTAGATCATCTTAGATCACATAGGAGCACCTTTTTCAATCCAAAACGTGAAATGTGTGACATCCCATGTTTAAAACTGATAGATAGAAGAATACCTCACGTTTAAATTTTAACAAAAATAAAAGAAGAGGAATAGCCACGGGAGATGTTGCTTGAGATAGAATTTGAGAGGTTCTAATTTTTAAAAAGCTTAAATATGTTTTTAAATTTTATAAAATTAGTGACCTTAATTTTAATTTAAAAGATCCTTACATTTTATTATTATAAAGTATAAAATTACCATTTTTAGTCTCTATAAAATGCATAAATTATTATTTTACTTTTTATATATATTTTTATTTATTTATTTTTAATTTTAAATAACTATTTTTAGACATCAATATTTATTTTAAGTTGACTAATAACATTTATTTTATTCTTAATTTTTTTTTGTTCACTGTATCAGTACATGTTAGTTCGAATGATTATTTACTATTTTATTTAACACAAATAATTTTAGTAGGATAAAAATGAGAAAAGAAAATACAATGATGAAAATCAAAATTCACTCGGTTTTAGATACTAAAATTATATCTGAAATTTAAATTATGACTATTTTTTATTTCATTTGTTATTAGGTATTTATTTATTTTGAAATTCAATTAGCTATCTAAGCGTGTTGAAATTAGGGAGCGAATTTGAAAAAATGAAAATAAAATGAAAGAAAAAGTGATAGAAAGTGAAGTTGTTTGGACTAAGGAAAAGAGAATAGAAAACAAAGAGAAAAATTGTGAATAATTTAATTATTATAATAAATTCAAGAAAATATAAAATTATATATTTAATAAATTAATCAAATTGTCTTTATTGATATAAACTAATTTTAATTAAATATTAAATTATTATGTTAAGGAAAAACTTCAATACTCTAAGATTTTAATTAAATGTTAGAAATAACTTGGTATCAAATATGGTCATACATATGAAAGATGATAGTTCTAATAAATCATGTAAGATGTAAATGCTTTATTTGACACAATATAACAAGGTGTTGTCTTTTTTCTTAAGTATAATAGGACGTATAAAAGAACAATGAAATATATATAAGATATCAGACAATAAACACATAAAATAAGATAACCTCATACTTCAATAAATATTCGTATGCATATTTTATGATGCAGGAAATGTTCATTTGTTAAAAAGATCTATTATAAGATAAAAATTAATATTGATATCTCTTAAGAAACCAACTAAAGATGTCTTCTTCGTCAACTCCCTTACACAAAGCTTTTTAGTTCTGACCAACTATCTATCCTATATGATGTGCACTTTTATCATACAGTAATGTAAAATGTTATGCTATCTAGAGTGATAAACATTATCCGTTATCAAGGATATAGTGTAAAGAAAAAAAGTATTAAATACAAGAATCACATTAAAACCTGTCAGATGCAAGGTGGACATGAAAGAAGAATCAAAGCCATTCAACAACTATTTTCTTCTAGTGCCTATATAAAGTCTACCATCAAAAATAAGATAGAGAGTCGAGGTTGCATTGTGCAAAAATGTTGTTCAAATCTAGAGCAATCCTCAAAGCTTCAGAAAAGGATCCAAGAGCTCAGAGCAAGAATAATACTAAAATACACGGATCCTGAAGAACATCATGGAAAACACTGAGAGTGTTTATCTAGCTACTTAGGAGAGCGAGAGTGCCATTGTATTATCGAAAGATGTAATCCCTACCTAGTGAGCAAACATGATCTGAACTAGGAGAGAAAGCATGAATCTTGTACTCGTCATCAAATGCAATTCACCCTAGTGATCAGACTCAATGATTAGTTGATCATTGAAGCACCCAACCTTCAAACTTTAGTCAGAAGTGATTGTCTGGAAAATAATACTTAAGGGAGTACTTAGAAGTGACTAGGTGCCCAAAGAATGCTCGGGTTAAGCCAAGAGTAGCTTGCTAAAAGAATATTCAGTTCAGCCAGGAGTGACTTGTTGCAAAAATACTCAGTTAAGCCAGGAGTGATTTGGGAAGAATATTCAGTTAAGCCACGAGTTGTTATATTCAAGAATACTCATTAATTTAGGAGTGACTTGAGAAAAAAATACTCAAGGGGTTAGCCAGCCAAATAATACTCTAGCTTACCTCACAACATTAGTCTGCTTAATTAAACTTAACTTGTTGGTCAAGAACAAGATGTAGTTATACTATCATTGTGTGTATTTTCTCTTCTTTATCTATTTTACTTTACATGTTATCATCATCTGCATTAATCCAATGAGCGTGATTGTGAGATTACTGGCAAAAAATATTTTTATCAAAGTGATTTTAAAATTATGTGCTTTAACTAGTGCTTGGTCAAACACATAAACTATGATGAGATCACTTGTTATCTTAAATGAGAAAAATATATCAAGCAACTGATTCAGTTGAGTTGCAAAAGATGTGTTTGATGTGGCTCTTCAAATTAAAGAAATTCATTTAATATAAGATTTCAAACATGTCTCATTGTCTAAGTATGTAATCAAGTGTTAATCATATGTATCGTGTTGAAAACTAATTATGAAAACATACTTTGTTAGGTCATCTGTTTCAATAAATCAGCTTAGTTCAAGCTCACATCTGGATAACTTCATTAGACAAAACATTCATTATTTGACATCTCGAAGAAAAAAATTTATTTGAAGACTTAAAAAGAAATTATGTTTGTGAAAATCTAAAAATCATTCAAATCACAATTCAACCTTCCCTTTTTGTGATTTTCATATTTCCTACATAATTTTATTATTATTATTATTATTATTATTATTATTATTATTATTATTATTATTATTATTATTATTATTATTATTATTATTATTATTATTTTAAACGTGTTTTAATATTACTATTTTGATTGTATTTTCTTTATTTCATTATTATTATAGTTACTTTTTATTTTATTATTTTTATTATTATTTCCTTATAAATATATATTTTTATTTTTTTTAATATTATTAATGTTTTATTATTATTATTAGTATTTTATAAAATATAACCATAATAGATTATGCTATATAACATACTAAAACTTTCTTCAACACCATTGCAACACCATATAACATGATTATACTAACACAACACATGCGTTATGGCCAACAAAACACAACAAACAACACAATTATAATCAATTACGGTTATACATAATTGATTATGCTAACAAAAAAAGAATCACATAATTGATTACTCCTACACCCAAAATAGATTATGTGCTTGAAAAAATTGCACTGATCTCACTAACCACCAAGAACAACCACGACACCTGAACAATGAACCAAAGAAGGCTTTGTGAACCAATTTCAGATAAAACAATAATGACTTTTTTTCAAACCAAGGTAAGAGAGAAAAATAAACCAAAACACAAGGGTTTGTGATCTTAGATGGAGAAGGAAGCACAACCAACAACAAAGATAGCAACAAGGAAGACAGGGCAAGAATATTGTCGCGTGCTTCTCTAGCTGTCAAAAAAATGGTAGGGGCAATCAAGTGCTCACATTGCCCGTTTATTTTTCCTTCCTTCTTTTTACTTCATCAGGGGATCCACACCTTTCTCTCCTCACATTTATGCTCATCTTGGTGGAAAAAAACACACAACATTCTCATATTTATGTGTGAATAGTCAATCAATAGAATCAAACACAACATTAGAGAAACTAATTACAACACTATTATCACATAGGATAGGAATGTTACCTTCACAGGCGATGTAGTTTTCTATTCATAAAACTTGTGAACAAGAGCTAGCAAATGATATGTATTAAACTTATACACTAGATAAGGCTATTTTTAATATTCTCACAATACTAAAGGATTTGATGAAGCCATGCAAGACATGCCTAGCAAGCCAAATCAAGCAAATGGAAGTGTGTTCTGGGCTTTGTTTTAGTGTAAGTGTGATTGGTTGTGAAAGAGAACCTGTGCACATCTAAGGAGAAATTCATTAGCACATGGTCTAAATGATTTAAATCAAACCATAAAAAGGTTTTAACTTCAGTTAAAAAAATTTTTGGAAAATAAAGTACTGAACTATTATAAACTGATTTCAAGTTAAGCCGAATCAATTTATTCGTGTCTGAGCATAACTAAATTAACTGTTTTCTAAAATCTGGTTTGAGTTCTTCTTCTATAATACAGTGGGCTTTCAAGAATGAAAAATAAGAAAAAGAAGAGAAGAGAAAGAACAGAGAAGAGAAAGAACAGAGAGATACATTTTTGCGAAACACAATCTTTTGAAATTCATTTGTGAGAACTACTGTAAGAGATTTGTTGTTTCATAATAATCATTTTCGAAAGAGGGCTTTTACTTGAAGAATCAATTTTGACAAAGGTGTGCTATTGTGTTTCTTCAAGACTGTGTACAGGCCTTTCTTTATGCGCCAATCAGGGAGTTTTCTCAACCTTTCTTGATCCTGTTTGAATCAAGATTTGTGTTGTATTCATTGTAATTCTGTGATAATCATTGAACAATTGTATTGGTTTGGGCTATAGGAGTTAGCCTGGTGTTTCTGCTGAAATTGATTGGGAGCTGCGAGGAGCAGTTGATCAATTTAGCAGGGTTCTTGATTTCTACAGGGAGTAGGAATTGAGTTAGCTTGGTGTTTCTGCTGAAATTGATTGGGAGCTGTGGGGAGCAGTTGATCAATTTAGCAGGGTTCTTGATTTCTACGGGGAGTTGTATGTGAACAATTAATTGAGTTAGTGGAACTTTCTTTGCAAGTGGTGCAGGAAAGATTGGACGTAGCCCTTGTGGTGAACCAGTATAAAATTGATTGTGTCTCTTCTTCTTAAACCCTTCTCTCATAATCTTGATTTATTCTTGCACTGCATATTGAATTAAATTGAAAGATTGAATTAATTTATGGTAATCTTGATAAAACTGGTTTAAGTCCTCTGTTGAATATTGATGTGTGCATTGTAAATTGAATTCTGTATTGGTTTCTGATAAATCTGTTGTAGCTGTCAGAGAAATTTTGCTTATCAGATTGGTTCTTTTCTAAATTAGTAATACATACAAGATTCTGAATCTGTGATTTAACAAAGAATTGGAACTTTGGCTGAATTGGTGTAATACTGCAGAATTTATATTCTTGTTTTGTGTTCTTGGTATAATTGAATAATTGAATCTGTATTCTGAATAATTTTCAAGTCTATATTAATTACTGGTGTTAGGAAACTTTATCAGATTTATTAATATTGATTGAAATTAGTGTAGTGCTGTGTTACGAGTTTTAAATTTGTACTTTGTGATTCTGTTCCTCTCTGCTCTCATTCAAATTTGGATTTGTGTGTGATTCTGATTTGAGAGTAATATTGCTATTGGAAATGTGTGAATTTGATCTGATTAAAGTGCTGCTGTGAAATTGTAAATCTGTGTGATTGTGAATCTGATGTGTGCTTGAAAAACTTCTATCTATCTGTATAACAAATTGATTCATTCGTGCTTTGAATCAATTTATTTCTTTATTGCATCCTATATCTTTAGGACCAAGATTCAATAAAGTTTTTCAAATTGGGAAAAATATTTTCAAAGGTCTAAATTGCATAAAAATCTTTCAAAGTTCAATTCACCCCTCCCCCCCCTCTCTTGAACTCAACCTAAAACGTTTTCAGCTATTGTTCCTTACTTTTTGCCAGTATATGAAACTAAGTTTCCTTCTATGAAGCGACATCCTCTACTAATACTTTTTCTTTCAATTTTATCACTAACATAGTTTCTGTTATAATATCCCTTTAACCTAAAATTTTATCTTCCTTCGAAGTATAAACCAAGGTTAATAATACTAATTAGGTAACAAAAGATATGTTTTCTTTTAGTTTAGATATATTTCACCTAGATCGGCTTGACGATAAACATATAGGCATACATTGAACATGATGTCAAGTAGAAATATTATAAGGTATAAAAGAGAGTTAATCATTTACTTGTTGATGGTGTTGTCTACTTCCATATAGTTACTTGTCGTTTCAAAAGAGGTTGTTGAATTGATAAGTGGATCAATAAGAATGATTTTTATAAGCTTTAAACTAAAATGATTATTTGTAGAATAGAATTTACTTTTATTATATTTTTATATTAAAATTTATTTCCATTGTATTTTTTTTTTCGCTTGTAAAATATGTGCAAATGGTAATTATTGTATTTGGCCCTTTTAAGTTCCAGAAGATTAAGAGGTATGGAAATTGAAAGACAAGATATCATGAAGTAATTTGAAGTTATCTTAAACAATTTGAAGTGTTGAAAAATGTGATGGTCAAAGTTCAAGAGAGGGGGGGGGGGTGATGAATTGAACTATTAACTCTTTTTTCGAAAATCAAGAAAATATGAATGAGTATTTTTATTAAACCTTGATTACAATGTAATAGATGCGCAAAACAAACAGTTAAATCACAAAACAACAAGTTAAAAATGCTTCAAGTATGTAAAACCAGTGAAAACAAATTATTAAATCTCAAAAACAGTTTGTTAAAAATTTTAATACAAGTGTTAAACTAGATTTGAAAAACAATTTTCTAAACAAAATAAAACCAAGAACAGAATCAAGATATTAAAATCAAGAATTCAATTCAGAAACAACAAGTTAAATTTGAAAAATACCAAGTTGAAAAGTTTGAACCAAAGCTATGAAGGAATTTTATACAATGATTATGTAGCACCACAAACCGATTTTCACAAATCTGCAAGCATCAAATTTTCAAGTACTTTTAATGCAATTTTGTCGAAGTTATGACAATAGATGAAAAGCCAAGTAATTTGAACACATTAAAGATGTAAGTAAAACTATAAAAAATGCTTTATGAGATTTTACAGCACGTCACAAAAATAGTATTGACCAAACTTTGAATAACTAGCAAATTGTTCTTTTGATCTTTTGAGAAAATAGATTCAATATGTCAATAACATTCAATCTTTAACCAAGAAATGTGACTAACACCACTACACCAGATTTACATTATTTTTAACTAGTTAAAAACGTGATTCAACTTGTTAATTTTGCCTCCAGAATATGATTTAGAGAGTTGTCCAGAAAAATAAGAGGTTGCTTTTAGAATTTAACAGGTTGTTTATACCAGTAAAATTAAAAATGCAGCATAACAGATTGCGAATTGAAACACTGCAGGGAAGAGAGGATTACACAATGATTTTTATCCTGGTTCACTCTTCCTCAAGAGCTACATCTAGTCCTTTGCACAACAATGCAAAGATTTCCACTAAATTCACAAGTTTACATACACAAACACAACCAAGATTCAATCTTGAACCCTACAAGATTGCCTCTACCTCTTATGCAGAACCCTACCACATAAGATGCATCACCCTAGTGCTAAATGTAGAACCTTATTGCAATGTTTGAAGTAAACTACACAGCCAAAACGAAATCACACTAGATTTCAATACAAACAATGCTCAAATACCCTATTCAGGCACTATACAAGCAATAATTGAATTATAAAAGAAATACAATCTTCAAGACAATAATACAAATGCCTATAACCAATCTAAATGCATAAGGAAATACTTATCTCTACAAAGAACAACTACTGTAGCCTTTCTATACCATATGCATGCAAAACTTCTTTCAAGAATGAGAAACCAATGAGATATTTGTTAAATCTATCAATCTCTCTCACTTTGAAGGTGTTTTCTCCAAGAAGCTCTCAAGTGATTCTTTAGAAAGTATTTCAAAGATTTTAGAATCAAAATCTATCTCAAAAACAAGTTGCACGATTACTTATATAGCAAAAGCCAACACTGTTAAATGAAAACAACATGTTGTTTTTGAAAATTAACAGGTTGTTTTTACTTAAACACAAAAACAACAAACTGTTTTCTAGAAGTAACATGTTATTTTTGTACTGTAGCAGTTATATTTTCAAAGCACTTTCAAAAATCATTTTTCACTTGATTTTCGTGGAGAACATTGCAAGCAAATGATAAAGAGACTTACACAAATGCAAATATGATCTAAACTTAGTCTATACTATCCCAAATCAAGGATCTAAAGCCTTTCTTCAACCAAGTCAAGTCTTCATGGAATTTCTTCATCAAATCTTCAATCAAAAAGCATCTTCTTCAACTTTAACATGAAGCCCATTCATTTTTGGACAACAAGTAATACAAAGCAAGAGAAGGAGTGCAAATAGAGATTAAAAGGTGCAAAAAGGAGATAAGGAAAACATGTACTGCAAAGAGGCAACAAAACCATGGCCAAAAATTGTTTAGTGCCTTTTCATTTTTTGACAAACAAAGGAAAACTAGGGCATGACAAGTGTGACTTAAACAATAGAAGCATGGGCCTAATCTTAACCATTGATCTAGATCTAGGATTTGAATTTCAAATTTTCAAATTTCCTTCTCTATATTTGAATTTCTTCCTTGAGTTTGTGTTACTTAGCACCTCCATTTGTGTGTCATTAGAGATGAATTAAAGTGTCTTTTAGGTATTGAATTTAGAATGGTCGAATTTATAAATAATCATTAACACCAATTATTAATATCTTTGGTGGATGATATATGAGAATATAGCTTTTGTGAGACACTTGAGAGTGATCTTGAGTTTGACTGACACTTATCTTCTTCCGTCTCTATAAGTCTTCTTCATCGTTTCTCCTTTTCTTTAGTTGTTCTTGACTTGTCATCTAATTCTAATTCTTATTTTGTATCTATCATCTTTTTAATATTTGTTCCATTCTTTAACTTTCAAACTTTCACATTTATATAAGCCAATTATATTAAATTTATGTCAAATGACAATCTTCCTTGAGTGCACTTTAATTTAAATCTTAAGAATATGAAACTCACATTTTATCAAACACCTTTCAAGCTAAACATAACTTGACTCTTATCACGAATGCCTTTGTTTCCATTTTTTTCACATCATCTAGCTAAAACTTCATTCTAAGTATTCTTTGATTGTTAGTGTGACCTTGTTTCTCAAAAGTTGATTTGGGTATGTAATTGAGCTTGTCCGTAAAACCTGTATCTGTAACAATCCACACTAAAAAATCAAACTCGTATCTTAAATAAACGAGTTGGATCTTCAAATTGAAACTAGACTTGAAAAACCTTTTTAGAGACATGGAGATGGTGATAACAATAGAATGTGGAAGTTGGATTGAAGTGGAATAAAAATGTCATTGTTAAAATTTTCATTGGTGAAAGTAACCCTAGCAACAAAATTAAAAACCTAATATGTTGGATTGTATAATCAGTTTCTTTTACATTGAATGTGAGTAACCTTAATTGATTAAAAAAAATTAAAACACTTTTCAACCTATTTTAACCTTTTAAAAGAAAGTTTTATAGTCAAGGTTAAGATTAGGTTGTGTACTAAATTAAAATTCTTGTGATTAACTTGCATACAAGATTCATAAACACATATAATGATATATTTTTAGTTGTTTTTGGCTTAAACTTAAATTTAGTTATGATTTTACATTTTTTGTTGTTTTTTACTTATTTTTTAGGAAAGGAAAATAATTCTTATTCAAACAAAGTTGAATCGCTTAAGCAATCACAAGAATCTACAAGCTTATCCTAACACGGTTGTTGGGCCACCCACTATCAGGTCATTATCAGACCACTCTTAAATAATATAGGCTACACACGAGTTGAGCAATCTCAGCGTGAGGGGGTGTGTTGGAGATCCCACATCGACTAGAGATGAGGCCTTTCAATAGTTTATAATATGGGTGCAAACCTCACTTTAGAAGCCGATTTTGTAAGGTTGAGTTAGACTTAAATTTCACTTCTTGATATAAAGCATTCTTAACAAATTCTAACATGAATTTGTGTGGTGTACAACGATAAGTGTCTTGTAAAGAGATATGTATCTTTATTGTTCTCTTTAACTAAAAATGCTTCTTGGGACGTGTTGTTTAATCAATATGATCATTATGCAATTTGTTATGATGAAAACATGATGTTGGTATTATTAAGACTGTACTATGATAAGCTTTAATTTGTAGTTTAATTTCATGCAATTTTACATTGATTTTGTTATTAATTTGGTTGGAAATTAAATTTTATTGTCTTTTACAATTCATTTTATTATTTAATAAGTTTTATGGTGCAAGAGTGAGTTTTGTTGAGAATTAGGTCAAATCTGAAGAGAGATGAAACAAAGAAGTTGAATTAGAGGTAAGATGCAGAGAAAGGGCATAAGTGACTTCTGGGTTAAGCTAAAGATACAGTATGGGATAAAACTCACTTAAATAATATCATAGCGTAGCCCTAATTTGAGGATGTCAACGCTGTTGGAGGGCAAATTATGAGATAATGATCGCATATTGGCCTAATGAAAGGAACAAAAGCTATAAAATGCCAAAACTATGTCAAAAGAGGGGATCACTGATGAACGCATCACTCATTGACGACTGCCACTTGGAGGAGATCATATTTTCTTTTCTTTCTCTTGTATTTTCCGTGGCTACCATGGGTAGCGAAGTTCTCTTATTCTTGGGATTGAATGTAATTTCTCAACTTTGAATACACTCTTGACACTACATGATATCATTAATTTCAATTGCCATTGTTTTACGTTATTAATCTATTGATGTATCTTAGAATTATTATTGTGACTGGGAAGCACTTTTCGAATTTGAAACCAAACGTTTAACGCATTGCATGTATAAGTTCAAGAATGAATTATAGTGTAATGACTGTTTATTGCAACTATGCTTAATGCTGACTAATCTATTCTACTAATTGGGGACAAAGCTAGGTATTTTAATTTATGAATTTCAAATCTAGAGAAATCAGATTGAATGATTTTTATTTGTGCACATTGGTAATTGGAAAAGATGATGTTAATGATATGATCAAGAGTGTATGAAAAGGAAATTAATACAATTCAATCCCAAGATCTTTTTTAATATAAATTTCACCAAATCAATTGTTAATTACTCTGTTTTTACGTTCTCATATTCATTTAAAATTAATTCATTCTCATTACATATTTTGGTTCATAATTCTTGGATACAAATTCAATTTGCAATCATAAATTCCATTCCTTGTGGATACGATACTCTTACTTATTTTCTAAATTACTTGAGTACTCGACAAAAGGAGTAAAAAGATTTTGGCACCGTTGTCGGGGAGAGGTGAAAAATTAAAAATTAAATTCAGTATTGATCGTATTATGAATTACTAATATTTTGTGATCGTTGAACTTTTGTTAGTGCAGTGATTTATGCGTTTGAGAAATCAAGTGAATCAAGAGCAATTACTTTTTGATTCTGACATCAAAAAGACGCTGAGACAAATTTGACAAAGGAAGAAACGAGAGCAGAAGATTCATGAAGCTGCAAAAAAATAGTGGTGCAACCTTGGCAGATGTAAATCACAACAATCAAGATAATGCACCACCAAGAAGAATAATAGGGGATTATGCTTTGCAACAGGGGCCTAGATATTTTTCAAGTATTTTTATTCCTAATATAGCTCGGGCGATAAAGATGAAGCCTACACATTTGACTCTCATAAGTAGTCATCAATTCACAGGCCCATATACTCTTTATCCGCATTCTATGAGTTAACTACTACAATGGAATTCGATGAACGAGACAAAGAATCTGTATATCTGAGGTTGTTTCCTTTTTCATTATTAGGGAAAGTGGAAGAATGGTTGAAGTCATATCCCAATCAAAGTCTTACACCGTGTAGTGATGTGGAGGAGTTCTGCAAAGGTTTTTCCCTCCATCTCGTTTCATCAAAACTAAGTCAGAAATTTCAAATTTCCTTCAAGGACCAGACGAAGCATTCTATGCAGCATGGGAGAGATTTAAAGTTATGTTGAGAAGGTGTCCTAATCACGGTTTTGAAGAAATTGCACAACTTAATATCTTTCATAACGGATTGAGGCTGGATACAAAAATGATTTTAGATGCAGTAGCAGGAGGCAGAACAGGAGAATCAAATTATTGATGCATTGGCTTCTATAGACTATTAAGCACAATATGATAGGCAAAGTGTTCAAAAGAAGGGTGTGTTTGAACTCAATACGTCAGATGCAATTCTGGCACAGAACAAGATTTTGACGTAACAGATGGAAGCCTTGACTCAGCAGATGGCAAAATTACCACAGCAATTGCAGGCTGTTCAATCTGCACAACCTGTGACATATCAAAATCAACCATTGCGTTGTGATTTCTATGTAGGCAATCACTTAAATGGTAATAGTTCTCAGTAGAGTGTAGGGGGAGAGGAAATGCAGTATATGGGAATTTCAGGTAGGCAGGCTGGTCAGCAAGTGAATTATTTGAATAATCTACCTTAAGGCTGGAGGAGTACTACAAATCAAAACTGGGGATGGAAGCAAGAAACTGGTAATGTAGGTAGACAACCAATGTATCAGCAACAACAGTAGTAGTATCCCACACTGTAGGACATAACAAGTAAGCTTGAAGACACTCTTGAGAAGTTAATGCAAGCATCTTTGTCAAACTAGAAAAATCATGAAGCATCTCTCAGAAATCTTGAAACTAAAGTCGGGAAATTGGCTAAGCAACTAGCATATTAGCAGGGAAGTCAATTTTCTACTAATACTCAGACCAATCCGAAAGGGCAATGCAAGGCTATTACAATCAGAAGTGGGAAGAAGGTTGGCTCTAATGTTAATAAAGACATTGCAGCAGAGTGGGATGGCAAGAGAATGAAGAAAGAGGTTGAAATAGAAGACGATGTGGCTAAAGACAGTGAACATGCAGTAGTGGAAGGAAGCAGTCTACATATCGACAAACAAAATCTGGGTATTGGAGAAAGTCAAACTAAAGAGAAGAATATAGTAAAAGAGGAGTTGGAAGATGAATGTGAAAGGAAAAATTCTGATGAAGGACAAAATTGGAAGAAGATTAAAGCAGACATACTTGTTAAACATGTGCCTTATCCACATGTACCCTTCAAAAGGAAAGTTGAACGTCAATTCATCATATTTACTGAAATTCTGAAGAATCTGCAGATTAACATTCCCTTTACTGAGGCATTACAGCAAATGCCTGCTTATGGTCGTTTTATGAAGGAGCTTCTGAAAAAGAAGAGGAAATTTCTAAAGGAAGAAACTGTGGAATTGGAGGTAGGTTGCAATGCGATTATTCAAAAAGCGATTCCATATAAATCATGTGATCCTGGAAGGTTTACATTACCAATCGCAGTGGGAAATTTGTACGTTGGCAAAGCACTGCTAGATTTAGGTGTAAGCATTAATTTGATCCCACTATATGCTGAAGAGAATAGGAGAGGTGGAGCTCAAACCCACTAGAATGACATTGCAATTGGCAGATCGCTCTATCAAACATCCTTACGGTTTTGTTGAAGATTTACTGGTGAAGGTGGATAAATCCCTGTAGATTTTGTGATAATGGATATAGAGGAGGATTTGAAAGTGCCTTTGATTTTGGGGAGGCCGTTCATGAAAATAGCAAAAGTGATTATTGATGTTGATAAAGGAAAGTTGAAGGTATGTGTGGAGAATGAAGAGGTGAGTTTTAATGTATTTGAAGTCATGAAACATCCTAATGACAAGAAGGATTGTTTCAAAATTGATGTTATTGATGAGGAGTGTTGTAAAGTGAAGAAAAACATGGACAACTCTGATGCATTGCTGCAAGTTATCACTAAACCAGCAGAGGAGCTAGTTGATATGGTTGATAAAGAGGCATTAGCCCTGGCTGATGAATTAGATCAAGCCAAAGAAACTACCCAGAAGGCAATAAACAGAGAAAAACTAGTGGTTGGAAAATCTGTGTGGGATGAGAAATTAGAATTGAAGGTGCTACCTCCTTACTTAAAGTACAATTTTCTTGAAGGAAATGAGAAGAAGCCAGTTGTTTTAAATAGTTCTTTAACTGTTGAAGAGGAAAGAAGATTGATTAAGGTGCTGAAAACTAATCAAGGAGCAATTGGATGGCAACTTTCGAATTTGAAAGGAATTAGTCCAACATATTGTATGCATCGTATTCACATGGAAGCAAACTTCAAACCCGTTGCACAACCACAGAGAAGACTAAATCCAACAATGAAGGAAGTTGTGAAGAAAGGGGTACAAAAACTGTTAGAAGTTGGGATGATATATCCGATTTCAGACAGTGCTTGGGTGAGTCCTGTGCAGATGGTTCCAAAGAAGAGTTTTTGGAGTGGAGTGATTGTCATTCATAATGATAAGAATGAGTTAATCCCTACAAGAACAATCACTGGTTGGAGAATGTGTATTGATTATAGAAAGTTAAATCAAGCAACAAGGAAGGACCATTTATCATTACCATTTATGGATCAAATGTTAGAGAGATTAGTGGGGAAGGCATATTATTATTTTTTGGATGGCTATTCTAGTTATAACCAAATTACAGTAGATCTACAAGACCAAGAAAAAACAACTTTTACATGTCCATTTGATATTTTTGCATACAGGAAAATGCCATTTGGACTATGTAATGCACCTACTACCTTTCAAAGATGCATGTTAGCAATCTTTTCAAACTTAGTGGAAAAAAGTATAGAGGTATTCATGGATGACTTCTCAGTTTTTGGATCATCTTTCGATTCATGTTTGGCGAATTTGGATACAGTACTAAGAAGATGTGTGGAAAATAATCTAGTGCTCAATTGGGAAAAGTGTCATTTTATCGTCACTGAAGGGATTCTATTAGGTTACAAAATATCTGAACGTGACATTGAAGTTGATAAAGCTAAAGTGGAAATCATAGAAAAGCTGCCACCACCCACAAATATCAAAGGAATCAGAAGTTTTCTTGGCCATGCTGGATTCTATAGACGGTTCATTAAGGATTTTTCAAAGATTGTCAAACCCTTGTGCAATCTGTTGGACAAAGATACACCGTTTGACTTTGATCAAGAATGTGTTGCAGCATTTGAGAGTCTAAAGGAAAAGCTTACTACTGGACCAATCATTACTGCACCCGATTGGAATCATAATTTTGAACTCATGTGTGATGTTAGCGACTATGCAGTAGGAGCAGTGTTGGGACAGAGAAAAGAGAAGTTGTATATACTATGCCAGCAAGGTGTTGAAGATACTCAGAGTAAATACACTACTACTGAGAAAGAGTTGTTGACAATAATGTATGCTTTGAAGAAATTTAGAGCTTATCTCATAGGCTCTAAGGTTACAGTGTACACAGATCATGCTGCTATTAGATACTTATTGACCAAACTAGAGTTAAAACCAAGGCTGATTAGGTGGATGTTACTACTTTAGGAATTTGATTTGGAAATTAAAGACAAGAAAAGAAGTGAAAATCATGTAGCTGATCATCTATCCAGGTTGGCTAATGAAGAAGTTACTTCACGGGAGAGTAAAGTGGTGGATGAATTTTCTAATGAAAAGTTGCTAGCAGTATAGGAAAGACCCTAGTTTGCTGATATGGCCAATTTTAAGGCTACAGGACTCATACCAGAAAACATGGATTGGTAGCAAAGGAAGAAATTATTCAAGGACTCAAATCAATATATCTGGGATGACCCCTATTTGTTTAAGATAGGGACAGATAACTTGCTACGAAGGTGTGTGACTAGCAAAGAACATTATGTGGCATTGCCATATTTCTTCCTATGGAGGACATTTCAATGGGGAGAGGACAACTGCAAAGGTTCTACAATCAGGTTTGTTTTGGCCAACATTGTTTAAAGATGCACATATGCATGTACGACATTGTGATAATTGACAGAGAATAGGAAACAATTCAAAAAGGCATGAGATGCCTCTACAGAACATCCAAGACATTGAAGTGTTTGATTGTTGGGGAATTAACTTCATAGGTCCATTGCCAAGTTCATTTTCGAATGAATACATATTACTGGCAGTGAAATATGTCTCAAGATGGGTGGAAGCTATTCCCACTCAAAAATCTGATGCAAAGACTGTTATTAAATTCTTAAAAAACATGTCTTTTGCAGGTTTGGTACGTTAAGAGTAGTTATTAGTGATGGAGGAGCACATTTTTGCAATGTAGAATTGAAAAAAACATTTGAACATTATGGGGTAAGACACAGGATAGCTACAACCTATCACCCTCAAACTAATGGTCAAGCAGAAGTTTCTAATAGAGAAGTGAAGAGAATTATGGAGAAGACAGTGACGTCTTCACGTAGGGATTGGTCTATCAAGTTAGACGAGGCTTTGTGGGCATACAAAACAAACTTTAAGACACCAACAACTTTGTCTCCATTTCAGTTGATATATAGGAAGGCTTGTCATCTTCTTATGGAGATGGAACATAGAGCTTTTTGGGCATTAAAGTGGCTGAATTTTGATTCTAAGGCTTCGGCTGACAAGAGAAAAATTCAATTGAGCGAGCTAGAGGAGATGAGATTGAATGCATATCAACCATCACGACTGTTCAATGAACATATGAAGGCTTACCATGATAAGAAGCTCTTGAAAAGGAGTTTTCAGCCTGGATAACTAGTTATTTTGTTCAATTCTAGATTAAGGTTGTTTCTAGGTAAACTGAAATCCAAATGGTTAGGACCTTTTATGGTCAAACAAGTCAAACCATATGGAGCAGTTGAGACAGAAGATGCTAAAACTCAGAGGAGTTAGATGGTGAATGGTCATAGGTTGAAACATTACAAAGGTGGTGAGGTAGAGAGACTCATCACAATGATCACACTGAGTGATTACAGTTCACGCGTCAAGTTATATGACATTAAATGGGTGCTACCTGGAAGGCAATTGAGCATTTTAAATTCAGAGTTTTATTATGTTTTTTTAGTACTTAGAGATTGATTTTTTTTTTCAGTTCTTTAGTTTATGTAAATTGTAGGTAGGTTAGATTTAAATTTTGGTAATTTAAATATGTTTGAAAAAAAAAAGATTTTTTATGAGCCTTATAGTCTAAGCTGGACATAACGCTTAGGCTATTTGTCACATAGCGCTTAACTAATGCAGTTTAAATAAAATAGGACACTACCTTGTGTCACAAGGTCACTTCTCATTCTAACCTTTCAGACACACAAGGTCTCTGTACTGCTTGCACTGTTCATCTCCACCATATAGGCTAGGGTTCAAAGAATCGAGCTAAGTTTTTCGTTCCTCTTTCTCAGAGATGGAATCCTTGTGAACTCGAAAGCTTGTTGTAGAGGTAGGAGTAGAATGTAGATGTTAATCTAATGTTAGAGTCAAGGTTTTAACTGAGTAGGGAGTCGGGTAGATTAGGGTTTCGTTTAGGAACAAAGTCTTGATTTTTGTGGCTTTTGATTGTTAGGGGGGTGAGCAGTTTACATTATTGAAGGATAATATTGTTGCTAACCTTGTTTTAGTGAAGGATGCTAAGAGTCAAGCATACCACCCCTGTAAGATCACCGCGATTGAAGAAAAGGAGAAAAATGAGTCATTCTTTGATGAGGCGATACCATCAGACATGCCTGAATAGAAGCACTCCATCAATGTTCACATGCAAAGGACAACTCGAAGGTTTCTGAATGAGAATAAATTGAGAATGTATGAGGAGATAAGGCATTGGAGCTTCATTCCTGAAAAGAGAGTATAGTTGAAGCTGAGCGAATGTGATGCCTTTCCAATGGGGCTGTTAAGAAGAAACTGAAAGAAATTAGCATAGCCCTTGAGGAAGTTTAATGCTGAAATAGTCCAAGAGTTTTATGCAAATGCCTGGGCTGAAGGGTAGGAAAGGAGTAAGAGGAAGACCATGGTAACAGGTGATGGATCTCTTATAGCCCACAAGTCATTGATGATCTGTTCGGGAATCCATTCCCTAAGCAGGAGGAAAAATGCCATTTTAGAGACTGTAGAGTAGGAAGAAGGGATTAGAAGGTAGCTGCAGCATTATGCATGCCAGGAAAGGGATATCAGATTGCTTCATCTGGGAAGCAGACGCGCACTAGAAGGAAGGACATAAGGACTTTAACACAAGTGTGGTTGACATTTATGTTAGCAAATGTGATACCGATCAGGCACGTATCTGATGTCAATGTGCCAAGGTGTAACCTATTGTTCTCATGATGTAGGACGACTATACTGTGAATGTTGCAAGGATTATTTTAGATGAGTTGCAAAGAGTGGTTGATGGAGAAAGAATCAAAGGTGCAGAAAGAATGGGAACTCTAGGTTTCCCGGTTCTGATCACAGCGTTATGTCAAAAGAATGGTGTATATGTTGAGCCAAAAATGAAGATCCGTTGTTCAATTGATCAAAAGTTTATAAATCATCATTGCACCAATCCTGAGGAGCACCCAGAACAGAGGAACAAAGCTCCAAGTCCACCTAGTTCACCTTCATCTCCAACCTTAGATGTTGTGGAAAAGCAAGTGATAAGGTACTTATTACACCTTGAAGATCAACAAAGTGCTATGTACAGGGAACTAATGCACCTATATTATGGACTGTAAGACAAAGTGAATCCGGAACCATTTATGAATCCTGAGGAATTTTCATCTTTTGTGAATTGGCATGGGGACAGGCCAAGTTTAGTAGGAGGGGGAGAAAACAAAAATGCAGAAGTGCATAGCATGTCAAGGAAAGAAGGCCAAGTGGATAATGAAGAAACACAAGTTGAGAATGCACCAGCACGACCATTAAGAGCTGCTAATGAGTCTGAACCTGAACCTCTGAAGACCCAATATATCATTTCTTCATATTCAAAGGAAGATTAGGAGGAGGAAGGATCTGATAATGACTCGGCTGGAAATAATGATATCTCTACTGATGAAGATGACTATGATGATTGAAGCAAATGGTGGATGGCAGAAGCAATAAATTTGAAAGAAATCTTGCAGTGAAGTAACTCTTATTTTGGATAACTGTAACTAATTATATGCTTGCTGCTAAACTTGTGTGCTTCTCTTGATGCTGAATTATGTTGTTTTTCTTTTGGATGACTATATTGATGCTAAATTGTGATGTTTTCTTTTGGATGATTGTACTCTAACTATGCACATCTGGAACTAGTTTAGGACTGCTGATGTTGTGTAATGACTGGTGCAATGATGAATAGGTTGTGGAAATATTAATTGGAGAATTACAATATGCATGCAAGTAGTGTAATCATTAATTCGAGCTTAAGCTAGTAGGGAAAGAAAATTAGAAAAGAATAGCATGAGATTAGGAGGACTAACAGTAGCAAGGAATGACAGGATATGAGAGAAACAACAATATGAGGGAGTGATATACAAAATGTGAGTGAGTGCATATTTGCTAGATATTGATAGTTGCTTTAATTTTCTAGTTAGAATTGACTTTGTAATAATAAGGATGATGAAGGCAGTTTGTTGATTTGAGTGTGAATTACAGCCAGAGCCAAATAGCTAATCGGTAAGAGTGAAATGATCCCATTTGTGAGCCAATTTGAGCCTGTGATATTGTTAGAACCTTGAGCCACATATGTATAAATCTATAAATAGTTGGGAAATCATGGTGCAACTTGAGTATGGAATTGGAGAAGTTGATTTTCAGTGGAATGTGGGAAGCAAAGAAGAGAAGGCAGTGACATTGTTCGTGTACCAATTTACGTTTAGAAGAAATGATGAATAAATAAATTTATGAAATTACAGTTGTTTGTACATCGAAATTATGGAAAAAGAATGTTAGGATGAAAAATGGGACATTGAAAAGAAGATACATGAGTAGCAAGAGCTACAGGCATAGCTTGAGCAGGGAAAATAGGATGACGTAGTAATTAAAAGACTGATCTAAAGCAAAGTTGGTTTAGCTTTCACATCTAAAATGATTTGCGAAACTATTCATGATTTGGGTTGTATCCATGATTTGCAAAACTATTCATACCCACCATTGAATTCTAAGAAAAACAAAAAGTCTTCATAGCCAAGCCTCATCATAACCTTATGAAAGACCTTCTGACTTATGAATTGTAGGGTTTAATTTGCTTGATAAATGAGTAGCAACTTTTGATTGAAAGTAGTATGATACTCTAGAGAGAAATACTGGAAAGGATTGTGCGAGTTGAGAGTTATCCTATCATGATTTGCGCATTGTTGTCTGAAAATTTGATTGCTAGATTTCTAGTTTATGGAGTTGCAGGTTAAATGCTTGAATTTAAGAGAGCGTGTTTGAAAGAAGAGGAATGGACGTGAGATTTTGTGATTTTTAAGGATTAGTTGTGTGATTGTCTTGCTTGGGGACAAGCAAGAAGCTAGGTGGGGAGACTTTTGATAAGCTTTAATATGTAGTTTAATTTCATGCAATTTTACGTTGATTTTGTTATTAATTTGGTTTGAATTTAAATTTTAATGTCTTTTATGATTCATTTTATTATTTAATAAGTTTTATGGTGCACGAGCGAGTTTTGTTGAGAAAGGTCAAATATGAAGAGAGAGGAAACAAAGAAGCTAAATTAGAAGGAAGATGCAGAGAAAGGGCATAAGTGACTTCTGGCTTAAACTAAAGATACAACCTGGGCTAAAACTCACTTAAATAATATCATAGCATAGCCCTAATTTGAGGACATTAACGTTGCTGGAGAGCGAATTATGAGATAACGACCACATATTAACCTAATGGAAGGAACAAAAGCTATAAAAAGTCAAAACTAGGTCAAAAGAGGGGATCATTGATGAACGCATCACTCATTGACGACTGCCGCTTGGAGGAGATCATATTTTCTTTTCATTCTCTTGTATTTTCCATGGCTACCATGAGTAGCTGAGTTCTCTTATTCTTGGGATTGAATGTAATTTCTCAACTTTGAATGCACTCTTGACACTACGTGATATCATTAATTTCAATTGCCATTGTTTTACGTTTTATTTATCTATTGATTTATTGTGACTGGGAAGCACTTTTCGAATTTGGAACCAAACATTTAACGCATTATATGTATAATTTCAGGGATGAATTGTAGTATAATGACTGTTTATTGCAACTATGCTTAATGCTGATTAATCTATTATAGTAACTGGGGATAGAACTAGGTATTTTAATTTATGAATTTCAAATATAGAGGAATCAGATTGAATGATTTTTATTTGCGCAGATTGGTAATTGGAAAAAATGATGTTAACGATATGATCAAGAATGTATGAAAAGGAGATTAATACAATTCAATCCCAAGATCTTTTTTAATATAAATTTCACCAAATCAATTATTAATTACTTTGTTTTTACGTTCTCATATTCATTCAAAATTAATTCATTCTCATTACATATTTTTGTTCATAATTCTTGGATACAAATTCAATTTGCAATCATAAATTTCGTTCCTTGTAGATATGATACTCTTACTTATTTTTTATATTACTTGAGTACTCAATACACTTGCTGACAGAAGGAGTACCATATTATACGAGAAAAATTAGACTCAATTATGCATTATTTGGTATGCATGATTTATTATTTATAAGTATTTGTGGAGATTGATTTGAAATGATTTGTGAGGATTGTATGTATTTGGTTAAGGTGTTTTGTAATTATTTGTGGGGAAAGTTTTAAAAAAGAATGAAGTGGGAGATGAAGAGAAAGTAGTCGATTTGTAGGATTGTTTCTAACTTACCGCTATATCTAATATTTATTTTTTTTAAATAATTCTATTTATTTCACTTTTCTTTAATTTTTTATAATTATTACTGGAAATTAATAAATAATATTTTAAATTATTAATATATCTAATACATAATTTATTTTCATTTAATTAACTATTTTTTTTAAACAAAAAATTTATATTTTAAAAAGACACACAATTTTGACATTACACTATAAAGAATTTACTAACCTTCATTAATTAAGAAAAATCGATTACTTATACCAATACATTTTATACTTAAATTCGCTATGTTTCCACTAAATCAAATCACCTCACTTTCAATTCATTTTTTTCTTCAAACCACTTTAAATGAATCATACGAAATTCACCTTCTTAACTAAAAATGATTTAGGATTTAACGTCTTTAAATAATTGTCAATCATCTTATAAGTATGAGATTTTATATAGGTCAATAATTTTAATAATTAAAACAAATAAATAAATATATGATTTCAATACATTATTAAAATATGTATTTAAATATGTTATCTTAGCTAACTAATATATTATTTATATATATTTAAATATGTTATCTTAGCTAAGTAATATATCCCATCAAATAATGTAACATTCAGGTCAAAATAGGCAAACTTGCCGGGACTTAGGGTGACTGTTAAATAATGTAATAGATTCTCTAATATAAATATTTAAAATTAACATGACTCGTGGCTACTAAATATGAAAAAAAAAATGTTTTTAGAAATATTTGTATATAACATTTTCAATGGATATTAAATACAAAATTTTAGTATATATTAGTAAGAATAAGTACAGGTTAGGTACTTATCTCTTTGTTAATGGTTTTGTAGTGATTTTCATTTCAATATTGTTTTTAGAATAAAATTTCTAAAATATAGTTATTGATAAAGAAAATATTAACAATTAAAAAATTATTTATAATTTAATTTCATGGATTTATGTTTTTATTTAGATTTATAAAATTACAATTATTTTTAAAGAAATGATTTTATGATATTACCTTATTTTAATTATATTTTAAAATCAGATATTTATTTGAATTTATATTTTCAAAATATTTTAAAATAATTTAATTTATTATTTTGAAAATACTATATACAATATTTGTAGATATCTATAAATATAAAATAAATACTTAGCAATAGTTTAGAATAAATATCTAATAAATAATACAACAATATTTTTAAATGCACCCTTACTTTCACCATTTAATCATAAATTATTTTTACCTCTGTTTATTCAAAATAATATATATATATATATATATATATATATATATATATTAGGCATCCAAATATAAGTCTAATTTCACATTAAGTAGAAAGAAAAAAAGTTGAATAATATATAAGAAAGAAGACTCACAAATTTAATGTATTAAGATTTTGGATTAAAGACAGGGAGTGGGAGTGAGACTCTTATTTCATTTTCATTTGATCTTCTCAATTATTTCTTTCTTGAATTTTCCCATATATATATATAGAAAATCGAATTAAAAGAAACCAACAATTAGGTATAAGAGAACTAGGAGACTTTTGTGCTCAATACGGATATGAAAGAATAACCCCTCCCTCTACTACAAAGAGAAAATCCATAAAGAAAAATAAAATTATACCTAGGTCGCCACCTAAAAACCAAATAAGGAAAGGGACCCCTAAAAGAACTCTTGAAAATCCTATGACGAGTAATAATACACAAATAGATAAAAGTAAGATTGTCTGCTACAAGTGTGGAAGACTTGGACATTATAAAAAGGATTGTCGGATGAAAGAAAAAATAAATGAATTAGATATGAGTGACGAATTAAAAGAACAAATATCTAAACTCTTATTAGAATCGTCGTAAGAAGAGGAAGAAACTATCGATGAGATAGAAGAATCCTTAGACGACATATTAGAACAAGGGTGTGGAGAAGAGGATTGTGACGAAAATTGTGAATGTAGGTACACCCTAAACGTAATATCAGGAGAAACAAAAAGAACCTTAGAAATGATTGATAGTATTGAAAATCCTGAAGAAAAATTTAAATGGCTAACCATAGTCAAAAATGAGATCTTGAAAGAAGAAGTAAAACCAGAAGCATTCTCACCCATTAAGTTCGTAGGATATGATTTTAATAAAATATTAAAAAATGCCCGAGAAGGAGAAAGAAAAATAACTGTTAATGATCTAAATCGGGAGATAAAACAACTTAAAGAAGAAATAAAAATAATAAAACTAGAAGTAGAAACCCTTAAACAAAATACTCCCTCTACTTCGGAAGAAAAAGAAAGTGAGGAACAAACTAATGAAGAATTTATAGCGCAAGTAAAAACCAAACAACAAAACTGGAGAGTCAAAATCGCTCTAAAAATAGGAAAATCCTTTCATAAAACCTTTACTGCCCTAATAGACTCCAGAGCAGATTTAAATTGTATTAGAGAAGGATTAATTCCCACACAATACTATGAAAAGACGACTCAAAAATTATTTACAGCCAGTAATTCAGGATTAGAAGTTAGTTTTAAACTACCAAACGCAAAAATCTGTAACAAAGGAAAATGTTACGCTAACAGTTTTATTCTAACAAAAGATATTACCGAAGAAATAATACTAAGAACTCCATTCTTAACCCAGATCTACCCCTTCACCGTAAATAATAAAGGAATAACCAGTAAAGGAAAATTATTTGAATTTATTAATCCAATCAAAAATAAAGAAATAAAAAATTTAAAAGAAATAGAAGAAGAATTCATAACTCTAATTAAAAAT
>Ga0209700_102539_pt1 | contig 36674 bp, 21 predicted proteins | sample SiratroredBW_FD_187528 | JGI IMG/M metagenome (GOLD analysis project Ga0209700, IMG submission 187528) | Root nodule microbial communities of legume samples collected from California, USA - Siratro red BW (SPAdes) (version 2) | ecosystem: Host-associated > Plants > Roots > Nodule | place: USA...
TTTTTTTTTTTTTTTTTTTTTTTTTTTTTTTTTTTTTTTTTTTTTTTTTTTTTTTTTTTTTTTTTTTTTTTTTTTTTTTTTTTTTTTTTTTTTTTTTAGTTTTAGAAGAAGGTTGTTTGGTGGGTTTTATACCACATGATTATGGAAGTTCTGATGGTGTTCCAAGAGGTGGACACACTTTTTCTGAAACAGCCTAATGTGTTTATGTCTAGCAATTACTTTAATTGAATTTTCTTTCTTTGTTAGTTTTTACTATGATGTATTTTTTCTGAAAGAAAATGCAGACTGAAACATTCATTTTCGAGTGTATTGGGGTGGAAGAAAGAACGGGTTTTGAAGAGGAAAAGGAAAGGTAGAGAGGAAAAAAATGAAATATTTGTCATAAGTGATGCGATGGGAAAAGAAGAGAAAAATGTAAAGAAAATTGCTTAAAATGAAAGAATATCTATCTGTTACTTGGTCTTGTTTCTTTTCTGAATTTTATCCAAACTTAGTTTTTTGATTTAGGTTTTGGATTTCTTTGTGTATTACATTTTAAAGGGTTCATGTGGAAAGAGAGTAAAAATGAGTCAGGGGAATAGTGAATGTGAAGATTTCTCTGATAAGTTGTTTTGCAATTCACCAAAGTAAATAAAAGTCCATCCATTTCGTTGTCAAGATAAATTGATCATTTTTAGCTTTGTATTTTGTTAAAACAGTTCTTAATCTTTAACCATCCTTTTTTACTTATAACTGTACTTTAGAAAACCCTTTTTTATGCTTGAACCCACACCATGAATTACAACTAGGGCTCTATTGCTGTTTATTTTGAGAAATGAAGTAGCATGACTTACTACACATCAAGAAGACCAGACACCATTGATTTAATTGCAATTCTGTTATCCTAAGGTTTATATTTTTGTTGTCAAGCTTCAATTGCATAATGTTCCTTTTTGTGTAATTTCTGGAAATATAAATTCTTTGAATTGTGCTCCTTTTTGTACTTGTTGATAGCAACTGGAGATTGATGAAAGTTGTTCACAGTGTAATCCTTTTATTTGGAAGGTTGTAAGTTAGATACACAACCGGAAGCTGTCTTTCACATTTTTTTTCTATATCATGAATGAAAACATCTGTATTGAGAAGTTGATATTTGCCTGAACTCATGATCTAACTCACTTTTTTCATCCAAAAGATGTCTTGAGAATTCAGGCTAATGCTTGAACCTGTTCTTGGCATCAGTTGTTCTTATTTCCACCTCTCTCTTTGTAGAAATTTTGGAGAATTAGTTTTGCAAGGGAGAAGAAAATTTCTATTTTCAGTCATTAAATATTTGGAATATTATGAATATATTTTTACATTCACATTGGCAATTGAGTAAAAGTAGAAAATATCTATGTAGTTTCAACTGTTTGAAGATATTTGCTTGTTTTGAAAGACGTCAGGGATGATTCTGTTCTTCTGGCACCATGAATATGTTTCCTTATATCAATATTCTGCAACATTTTACTGAACATAGCAGGACTATATGAGCTCTTTGCATATTCAAGAATTAAAGCAGAAAAGTTCAGTTCCCTTTCAATATGAAATCTATATAGACTTCATCTTGTTTGTTCATCAGAAATCTGTGAATCTCCTTGTTAATATAAATGAATTTCTTTTAATTAGTCGGCGTGGCATTACTGTTTCCTTTTTAATTTTTTTCTCTTGTTCTTCTGTGCTGGTCAGGCAAAAGAGTTAGCATTTAAGATGGGTAAAACAATTGAGTTGTATGGATTTCCTGCTTCTGTGCAAGCGTCTGAGGTAAAGATATTTGTAGAGGGATCTACTGGTATAGGAACTATCGCAATTATGAAGGTAAGAATTGGCAAAGGTCGAGTTCCAAGAGCATTTGCTATTATTCAATTCACCACAGAAGAGTGTGCTACATCTATGATGTCCATAGCTCCGAGATTGCGGTATGGAACTGCATATTTAAAATCTCGCGTAATGGAAAAAGATATTGATCCAAAGCTAAGAATGGATTTTCCTAGTTTGGAAGGTTTGAAACTCTATTTTGGCTGCCAGATCTCGAAAGAAGGATTTTCTGTTTTCGAGCAAATGCAGGATGTCAGTTTAAATTTTGGAACTGGAAGGAGAAAGGTGCAGTTGATGTTTTCGTATAACTTAGTGGAATACAAACTTGAGCTTTCATACGAGAACATTTGGAAGGTTGAGCTGCTTCGATCCCGGAATAAAGCTGCACGTTATCTCCTTGTTCAGGTAGTTAGCAACTCTTATATTGAAAATTAACTTTGCTCTACAATTTATACACAATTAGTTCTCCTAATCTTAGGATTGCATGGCATGCTTCTATTTGTGAATCTTTTCGTGCATTCTATCATCATATATGTTTCTTTTTGTAAGTAAATGTAATATTGTCTTCCAAATTGAAGTAGTTGCTTATTTGTCTCTCAAATTTTAACTTTTATATTTGTTACCATGTGTATCATTTCTTCTGCAGTTTGTGTGAATTTTTTTATTTGTGCCAAATAAGTGACAGGCATATTACTTATCAGAGATTAAGTTTTATGAAAATCAATAAGTATTGCGTCAGATTTTACTTTAAGCCAACTACATCTTTCATCATGAACTCTTGTCAAATTCTATGATTCTCTTTGAAAATTTTACCAAGATTGCTGTAATTGACAAATGCTGAATCGTTTTCATTTTGCTTCAATTGTTAGTTACTTGGTGCTCCCCGGATATTTGAGAACGACGCACAAAGGTCAGCAGATTTATTTGACAGTATATATGATAATCCTTTGTACAACTACCACAAAAATGTGCCTGAAGACCAATGGACCAGAACAATAGATTTCACTACGCATAGTTGTATTGGGCAGTCCTCCGCCATATGTCTGGAGCTTCCTAGTGGCCAGAATTTACCAAATTTCAAGGATATCTTTGCTTATTATGAGCAAAGTGAGAGGCAATACACACTACAGACAGGAGTTCCCTTTTCTCAAAATTGGGGTATTGTCCCCATTGTTGCTCCTCAAGGTGCTGAAATACCATATGACATCTTGTTTAAGGTCAATTCATTGGTTCAGCATGGATGTCTTGCAGGACCTGCACTCAATGGTGAGTTCTATCGCTTGGTTGATCCGGACAGAATTCCCCTCGTTTTTATTGAAAATGCTTTAGAAAAAATGTACTATTCAAAGGAATTCTGTTATGAGCCCATAAAGTGGCTGACTAATCAGTACAAATGGTACCTTAAATTAAAGAATCATCCTCCTTCGCCTGCAATATCTTTGGATACAGGGTTGGTATATGTTCGCAGGGTTCAGATCACACCTTGCAAAGTTTACTTTTGTGGTCCAGAGGTTAATGTCTCAAATCGTGTTCTCCGTCATTTCCGTGAACACTTGGATAACTTCATACGTGTTTCATTTGTCGACGAGGAGCTGGAAAAACTGTTTTCAACTGATTTATCATCACGTGCACAGAACAGGAAAACTGACATATACAAAAGAATTCTTGACATCCTTAAAGATGGCATTGTTATTGGTGATAAGAAGTTTGAATTTCTAGCATTCTCATCAAGTCAGTTGCGGGACAACTCTCTCTGGATGTTTGCTCCTACAGGAACTGGATGCACTGCCGCTTTCATAAGGGAATGGATGGGAGATTTCAGCATGATTAGGAATGTTGCAAAATATGCTGCTAGGCTGGGGCAATCTTTCGGTTCATCTACTGAAACTCTAAGCGTTCGTAGGGATGAAATTGAAGTTATTCAGGATGTGAGGAGGATTTCTGATGGAAAGGAATATGTCTTCTCTGATGGTATTGGGAAAATATCTCTTGAATTTGCCCAGAGAGTGGCTAAGAAATGTGGCTATGAGTGCACCCCATCTGCCTTTCAGATTCGTTATGGTGGTTACAAAGGAGTTGTAGCTGTTGATCCAAACTCATATTTTAAGTTATCACTGAGGAATAGCATGCGGAAGTACGATTCAGATAACACCAAGTTAGATGTTTTGGCTCGCAGTAAGTTTCAGCCGTGTTATCTGAATCGGCAGTTAATTACTCTCTTATCTACTCTTGGCGTCAGTGATGGTGTTTTTGAGAAAAAACAAAGAGAAGCCGTGGATCAACTGAACACTATATTGACAGATTCATTGAAGGCACAGGAAGTTCTGGACTTAATGTCTACTGGGGAGATCACCAATGTTCTGAAGGAGATGCTTATTTGTGGCTACAAGCCTAATGAGGAACCGTTCCTTTCAATGATGCTGCAAATATTCAGGGCATCAAAACTGTTAGAACTGCGACTCAAATCCAGGATCTTTATTCCGAATGGAAGAGCAATGATGGGATGTCTAGATGAAACTAGGACCCTGGAATATGGTCAAGTGTTTGTGCAGTTTTCCAACAAAAGGCTGCGGGGTCTATCTGATGATTCTTTTTCCCATAAATTATCAGAAAGTTATGTGGTTACAGGTAAGGTGGTGGTAGCTAAAAACCCTTGCTTGCACCCTGGTGATGTGCGTGTTTTACAAGCTGTGGATGTGCCAGATTTGTACCACATGGTGGACTGTGTTGTTTTCCCTCAAAAAGGACGCAGGTAATATGCTTGAATATTTCTATTTCTACGAGTGTTTTACACTATTTTACGGAATGATGTAACTTTTAAAGATTATGTGCAATAAAGATTTTATAGTCTCTAAAAGAATTCAAATAAATGAAAGTGGTGAAATAATGTTTCCTTAGCTTCAATCTACATTGCTTTTATATGTTTATGGGTGTTAAAAAATGTTTGTGATATTTGGGAAACTGGGAATTTAATGGAATTAAAGGGACCTAGAGTATGAGTAGATATAAAAGATAGCCCTTTTACATTAAAACTTTCCTCTAATTTATCTCTCAAATGCTCTTGCTTGCATAACCTTTCAATATATTTTCCTCTTATAGAATCTGGAAAAAGGAGGGTAGCTGTCAGTGTGCTCAGTGGATACATAACTTTACTGCGTAATACACATGAGTTTTCAAGAGAATAACTTTTTAACAGAGGCCAGGAGTAACAAATATTTAATTTCACATTGGATGGTTGGGTGGTTGCTTAGCATGTATTGAAAATCATTCTAAATAAATATAAGTTTTATGTTGTTTGCTCTGCCATATTTAACATTGTGTTGCATTTTTTATTCTATTTTTCGTTATCCAGATTTCTCCTGTAAATTGAAATGGTAATATTTTGGGTAGTTCAGTATTTTATAATTTCCTTTTTAACTGTCCATTGATACCACTCTGGTTACTGATTTTCAATATTAGACCTCATCCAAATGAATGTTCGGGAAGTGATTTGGATGGAGATATCTACTTTGTTTGTTGGGACCCTGAATTGATTCCTTCCCGCCAAGTCCAACCAATGGACTATACTCCTTCCTCCACTATAGAACTGGATCATGATGTCACAATGGAGGTATAATTCTCAAAGCTTGGTTCTTTGATGTATGCTTTGAATTTATTTTTGGTATTATAACTGCTACCGTTATAAATGATCTTTGTGGTTGTTTTTGCATTGTCTGTTGCGAGATTATATTCCAAATTCAGTGGTTTTCTCTCTATCCATGTAAATACTATAATGGATGCTTCCTTGATAGAATAGATTATGTGCTTGCTTCGTAACACCATTACATTTACATCTATTTAGTTTAGTCTGTGTGCAAAATTTTGATTGGAGAATTTTCTTGTTAACCCAAAATTTTAAACATTTCATGACTCATCCTCCCTCATCTTCCCCATCTCCTCTATATTCCTCTATTGAAATTTAAATACCTGCCCCAATGTTCAGCACTATCCATGAGTTGTTAGGTTCCTTTTTTCTTGTATTTGTTTTGTCCTGCAGCATAAATTTTGGATAGAAAGTTTGTGACTGCTTTCTTTGTGCAGGAGGTTGAGGAGTATTTTGCCAATTACATTGTGAATGACAGTCTGGGAATAATTGCCAATGCACACACTGTCTTTGCTGACAACCAACCAGGAAAAGCCATGTCTAATCAATGTCTTCAACTAGCAAAGCTGTTTTCAACAGCAGTTGACTTTCCAAAAACTGGTGTTCCAGCAGTTATCCCTCGGGAACTGTATGCCAAAGAATATCCTGACTTCATGGAGAAGTCTGACAAAGTCACCTATAAATCTCCTAACGTAATAGGAAAGCTCTTCAGGGATGTTAAAGAAGCAATTTCATCAAGTGACGATGGCTTCATTTCATCCTTCACCCGAGAGGTCGCAAGAAGGTCTTACGACACTGACATGGAAGTTGATGGCTTTATGGATTATGTTGATGATGCTATCTATCATAAAACCAATTATGACTACAAGTTGGGAAATCTGATGGACTACTATGGGATCAAAACTGAAGCTGAAATCCTCAGTGGTAATATCACGAAAATGTCAAAATCGTTTAACAAAAAGAGGGATGCAGAAGCAATCAATATGGCTGTGAAGTCCCTAAGGAAAGAGGCCAGGTCCTGGTTCAATGAGGGCAGCTATGGGGTAGATTCTGGGACTGGTGATGATGCATATGCAAAAGCTTCTGCTTGGTACCATGTTACTTATCATCCAAGTTACTGGGGTCACTACAACGATGAAGGGATGAATAGGGATCATTTTCTAAGTTTCCCATGGTGTGTTTACCCTCAGCTTATTGAAATCAAGAAGGAGAAAGTCTCCAATAGAAGGTACTCTTCGGTATACCGATTGAGTAAGTTGCGTATAGATTGATAACTTTGGACTTTGCACTTCCTATTTTCCACTTGGATTTCTGGGGCACTAATTATAAAACATTGAGTGCGTAATATGTCTCTCTATAACATTGAGTGGATGTGGTATTGTATAAAATTTGTGTAAATATGGCTTTTAAGGGTTTGGTTGCAGCATCCTAAATTGATCTTAATCATGTTAGTTGAAAAACAAACTAATCACACTAAAAGCAATTCAAACTGATAATGCAAAAGAGTTTCTAGTCTTTTGTTTTCTTTGCCTTCATGGCATTGAGCACCGCCTAACTTGTCCTATTCACGAACAAAACGGGTCCAAGCATAGACACATTACTGAAATTGATCTTGCTGGTGCTTCTATGCCACAAAATTATTGGGTAAGGCTTTTATGGTTGGAGTAAATATCATAAATGTTTTGCCTATTCATGTTTTGAATAGCAGCTCTTGGTTCAAGGTGTTTGGCTGTGCTTGTTACCCTGGGCTAGGACCTTGTGATGAAAATAAATTTGATTTCAAATGTTCTTGAAGTGTTTTTCTTAGGTTATAGTAATAATCAGAAAAGTTACATCTACTTGTACCAATTTGGTAAGGTGTATGTGTCACGGCATGTTGTCTTTAATGAATGTACTTTTCCTTTTGCTGCCACTCCTAATATTTTTAGCAAAACGTTTCTCCCACGCCTCTTCCTTTGCAATGCGTGTTGTTCTTAACCGTGCTACAACCTGCAACAGTTTCAGACTCTAGTCAACATGATATACCTGCTCTTTTCTGCTACAGAACAGTCAATAGCCACTGCAATTGATTCTGTTGTTTCCTGTAATCAAAATCCTATTGTAAATAATCCTAATATCTCCTATACTTTGCCTTTATCTGCTGATACTGCTGATTTTGTTGCTCCTATTAATAATTATTCATTGGTCACTCGGTGAAAAGCGGCCACTTTTAAACCAAAAATTCATACTGCTGCTGTCACTAGTTTTTCTGTTGAACCTGTCAATTCAAAACATGCTATTGCTAATTCAAATTGGTTTCGTGCTATGCAAATATGGTAACTAACGCCTGGACTATCACTAATGTACCTGCTGGTTCAAATGTCATTTGTTGTAAGTAGTTTAATGCAGATGGATCTTTTCAAAGGCACAAAGCCTGCTTGTTGTTAGAGCCTTCCATCAAATATTTGGTCTTCTTTTTTTCCTTCTTTTTATCTTCTCTTACTTCTTTCCTTCCTTTTATCTTTTCTCTACTATGATGTTAATTCTAAATTTATATGGGTATTTTTTCTAATTTACAAGAATGAGTCTTTTAAGATGTTTAAAGTATTACGTAAAGAATACATAAGGAGAAGTGTGTTTTGGTTATTACTTATTAATATTGTAAGTTAAATCTTAATACTCGCAAATTAAGTTTCAATATTAATAATAATTAATTAATTATATTATCTTTTCAAGTTATTCAATTAAAAATATTAATTAACAAATTAGAAACATATAGACTATTTACATAATCAAATATATATATATATATATTTAAAAAAAATAGAAAGTAACGAAAGGAAGAAAAAAAATCTGATTATTGAATCTAATTATAATAGGTCAGCCATGCACCCCATAGATTTTTAATTTTCAAATTTATATTTTACTGAAGTTTAAGATGTTAGATTTTCAGTTATTGATTATATAATATTCCAAATTATATAATAAAAAAGGTGAAACATTAATATTTTTATATTTTAGAATATACAATTTAAAAATAAAAATTATATTTTGAATTGTATAATTTAAAATACAAATTTACATTCTGAATTATATTATCTGAAATTAAAAAAAAGAATATATTTTAAATTGTTCAATTTACAATATAAATCTTTTATTTTAGAATATACATTATGAAATATAAAATAAAAATTATATTTTAAAATACACATGCAGAATATAAATTGTATTATGGAATGTAAATAAATATATAAAATTTGTATTTCAGATTTTAGGTGAAAAAATACATTCTAGATTTTGTAAATTGAAACAAGAACATTTTGTCTTTTCAGCACTCCATGGAGTGCATAATGCAAAGGTCATATCGAGACTGTTCATTTTCAATGTTATTGTAGGTGAATATATTATTTAAATATAATATCATTTTAAATATTATTATTATTATAAGTGTTACTGATATTAATAAAAATATTATTTTTATTGTTAAATTTGTTACCTCACATTAAATTTAGGGGATATAACATGTCACGTGACTCTCATTAATTTGCCACCGCAAAAATCTCCTCACACAATGAGAAAAATAGAAATTAGGGTTAGTGACGTTTTCTAAAAAATTTCGTTATTCTTATGACGACAAACACCAAAAATATATTGTTGTACAAATTGTGACATAAATTACCATGCTTTTTAAGTGTACTTTTTGTGCACTTAGTTTGCTTTAAATTATTATTCCTTACTCTTTATAATCGTATAAATGTCATCCTTTTGTTTCTATAATTACAAATCATTCATTTTAATACCCATAAATATTATTTTAACTTTTATATGTAACACATTTTAATCTCTTTCAATTATACTGTCTAAAGTCAAATAATCTAAAACAAATTAAAATTATATTCATATTGATTAAAAAAACATTTTTAGTAAAAGGGAGATTTATTTAAAGATAGATGACAAGGAATAATTTTATCATATCATTATATATAAAAAAAAAACATTTTTTAGCTTTTCATAAAAAAAAAAAATGGGGTCACCTTAGCCCCCACACTTTTATTCCTGGCCTATGTGTAGGATAGGGTGACCTTGATTATGACCTAAAAGCTCTGCATTGCATATGCTTTTCAACGTGAACAGTACAAACCCCCACTACTTATACAATTACAATATTGTGGATTCCTTTCTTCGGTAACGTGAAATTTGTAACTAGTGCTTCTTAGTTTATTTATTGTGGTTATTTAAAGGCACGAGTTCCTTTTTAGTTAATATATATATTTCCCATCACCAATGAGTTAATATATATATTAATCAATTATAAAGAAAAAAATGTGTGATTGGTGAGACAGTAGAGGTTAGGTTTTTTCACTACTAGGACTTTAACTGATAAATTTAAAGGTTACGAGTCCCGAAGCATGATGTTTAATAAACATCTTAAAATGCTTCCTTAAACTCAGCATTTCGGTGTTTTTTTGCTTCCTTAAACAACGCATCTTTGTATCATGTTTCTTTATTGTGCAATGAACCGCTGCTTCCAGGGCAGCATCTCTATGTTTATTTGTGGCTTATTACTTTATTAGATATTTGTAAACAAGTTCGTTGAATGATTTTTTTTTTCTTTCAAAGTTTGGTTTGATATAAAAAAAAATTGTAGTTTAGTTTCATGCCTAGTTATTCTTATTATTGCAAATTCTCCTATTTGGCTATGCATAAAATATAATTAATTTTGTATAATTAATTTCGTATAATTAATTTTGCCATTAAACCTGTAATATTCTAGAAAATAACTATAGAATAAAAACTAACTTATAATTTAGTTTTAGAGATAAATAAGATAATACCTATTTTTTAATAGGATGATTGTTTAAGTAAACAAAAAATTATTATTTACTTTTTATTTTTATAACAATCACGAACTCTCTTTCTAAGAAGATATTTTATCTCTCTAAAAAAATATTCTTTTATTTTTATAAAAACTATCAACTCTCTCTAAGAAGATATTTTGTTTTATTTTACTAAAAACCATCAACTATCTCTAATAAGATATTTTGTTTATAAAAACTATCAAATCTCTCTTTTTCTTTAAGAAGATATAAAGTTTCATTTTTATGAAAACTACCATCTCTCAAATAATTTTCTTTAAAGTTTTCTACATTCTCTCTAGATTTGTGATCCCATAGGTTATGAGATTGACAATCAGAGGACATTTCTAGATTCCTAGCTGAGTAGATCAAGAGTGTTTGATCAGATTCTTAAACAGAGTTAGGTTGCCTGTGATTTTAGTATTTTTGAGTATCTTTACTTTATAGAGGTAAGGAAAGCTAGTTTGAATGTTTTTAATAAATATTGTAATTAGTTGTTTTGAGAATTTGGGTAAGGGAAGCTAGTTTGATTCTTTTCATAGATATTGTAATTATTTGTTTATTAATGAATTGGATGAATGTTTATGTATTGTATGATGTAGTATCAATGTTTGTGAATGATATGGTATGATGTAGTATCAATGTTTGTGAATGATGTGGTGTGTGATCAAGACATAGTATCTTTAGGAAACGAGATACCCGTGTTGAGATTATTAGGATGTGCATTGTTTGTGGATTCGATCTATCTAAGGAGGTATCCTGACTCTACTGGTATATTAGATTCATATAAATGAAGTTTACCAGTTGGTGAAGTGTCGAAAGAGGTTCATATGGCTATGTTCGAGGTTTGAAATATGAGCTGATCGGAATAGGACATATGGATTAACCCTATGTATATGAGATTGTACCCGAGGTTTGAAATAGGAACTGATCGAGAAGGTATCCGAGGTTTAAAATATGAGCTGATCGGAACAGATGGATGATATATGATAGGTGTACACCTCTGAGTCTAACTCAATGCACGAGTGTCTTCCGGAAGTAGATAGTCTACTGTCTTTGTTTGTGAGTCAGTGTATGTATGATGTGAGATGAATGATGAAAGATTGAATTGTTGTTTTATTGAGATAGAAACCCACTTTATGAAAATATATATTTTTGAAAACTCTCTAGCTTACCCTTCTTTTTGTGTGTTGTTTGGTTTGTTTTTAAAACTACGATGATTGTGTATATTACACATGAGCAGAGAATTTGACAGGTGGTGTGAGTCCCGGTAAATTGCGATGGAGAAACTTCATTTTATTTTATTTATAATTTTATAAAGATATTTTATTAAATATTTATACGGAGAAGTATATTTTGGAATACATGATAAATGTATGATTTTTTTTATATACAAGTTTATTATGTAATTTTTTTATGCAATAAAATTTCTATACAAGAGAGTTACACAATTCAATAATTTTAATAATTAATGAAATCTAATAATTTAGTTATTGATAATAAATTGCTTTATAGCCAAAGGTGCTTTGAAAACATGAGACTACAGTACGGTCTAATTCCTCTTCTTTTTAATTAATAGTCAATGTGGTCTTGTGTTGGAGCATGAATTACGAGGTAACGGTCAAAATTTGACCTAATGCAAGGAGCGAAAGATATAAAAGGCCTAGGTCAAACGAGGGGGACTCATCACTTATTACTCATTGGCATATTCTTGAGGGCACCGTTCTCGATCAAGATCCATTTTTTTTTTCTCTATTCCATGGCTACCATCTTGGGATTCTTTTTCTTTTCTCTTGTATTTCATGGCTACCATCTTGGGATTGGATGTAATTTCTCAACTTCAACTGCACTCTTCGAAATTTGACCAAATCAAGGAGTGAAAGATATAAAAGGCCAAAACTAAGTCACACGAGGGGGACTCATCACTTATCACTCATTGGCATATTCTTGGAGCATCGTTATTGATCAAGATCCATTCTTTTTCTTTTCTCTTGTATTCCATGGCTACCATCAACTTCAAATGCACTCTTAACATTGTTTGATATCATTAATTTCAATTACCTCCTTTGTTTTACGTTTTAATCATAATTTGATCTATCTTAGAATTCTTATTGAGACTGGAAAGAATTTGGAACCAAACCTTTAACGCATTGCATAATAAGTTTAGGGAAGAATTATAGTGTAATGAGTGTTTATAACAACTATTCTTAATGCTTAATGCTGATTAATCTATTATAGTAACTCCGGAGAGGAATTAGGTTGAATGAATTTTATTTTATTTGCATATATTGGTAATTGAAAAGATGATGTTAATATTTGATTAAGAGTGTATAAGAAGGAGACTATTACAATTCAATCCCAAGATCTTTATTAATATTCATTTCACACATTTTACTATTAATTGTTTTGTTTTACATCATTAATTCGTCATTAATTCACTCAAATACAAATTATTCTTGTTAGGTTCTTAGGTGTTTCTTTCATAATATATTGATACGTATTTAATTTTTAATTATAAATTTTGTTTCCTGTGAAGATCATACCCTACTTATTTTCTATATTACTTGCTGAAATGTATTGGTTATTATTGCTCATAACTTATGAAAGATTGTTTTAGAATTGAGTGTTATAGCAACACACCAACTTGCATAATATGCTTTTCAAAACAATTAAACACATCATGTCTATTCCATAAATGGGAAAATCTGAGATTTTGAGACTTACTTGAAATTCTTTTTCTTTTCATATAAAATAAAATAAATTAAACACATACTATAAAATAATTAAGTCACTATAGAATGTTTTATTTTTCTTTATGATATTTTATATGAACGTTTGAAGCATCTTTTATTTTTATAGAAACATTATAATTGATCTCCACATATAATATGTAATTATGACTTTTTTGATTTTATTTAGTTTATAATATTTTTTTGTGATTACGACTTGTATTACAAGTAATTGATTTTATAGTTAATCAGCTTGTTCTGATGGAGTGTTTAATAAGTTCCTTTAGACAATCTAATGCACTAGAATTAGAATCAAAACATATTTTAAAATGTTCATGTAATACAAACATGTTGTATTATCAGTTTGAATTGCTTTTAGTGTGATTAGTTTGTTTTTCAACTAACATAACTAAGATTAATTTAGGATGCTGCAACCAAATCCTTAAAAGCCATAAATTTTATACAATACCACATCCACTCAATGTTATAGAGACATATTATGCACTTAATGTTCTATAATCAGTGCCCCACAAATCCAAGAGGACAATAGGAAATGCCAAGTCCAAAGTTATCAATTTATACACAAACTACTCAATAATACCTTCTATTGGAGACTTTCTTCTTCTTAATTTTGATAAGCTGAGGGTAAACACATCATGGGAAACTTAGAAAATGATCCATGGGAAACATGTATTTTAACATAGTATAGTGTTTGTGATCTTAAAATCTTCTCTTGGTGTGTGAGGATTAAGTTGTCTAGGTCTCAACACACATGGATTTTCTAAGTTTCGCATGGTGTGTTTACCCTGAGCTTGTACAAATCAAGAAGGAGAAAGTTTTCAATAGAAGATACTTTTCGGCATACGGATTGAGTAGGTTGCGTATAGATTGATAACTTTAGACTTTGAACTTCCTGTCTTCTGAGGCACTGATTATAGAATATTAAATGCATAATATGTCTCCATAACATTGAGTGGATGTGATATTGTATAAAATTTATGTAAATATGACTTTTAAGGATTTGGTTGCAGCATCCTAAATTAAAACAAACTAATCACACTAAAAGCAATCTAATTATGTGTGTTTTTCTTGGTTACAGTAATAATCAGAAAAGTTACATATACTTATCCCAATTTGGTAAGGTGTATGTATCACGGCATGTTGTCTTTAATGAAAGTACTTTTCCTTTTGGTGCCAATCATAATCTACTTTTGCAAAAACGTTTATCCCACGCCTCTTCCTTTGCAATCCGTGTTGTCCTTAACCGTGCTACAACTTACAACAGTTTCAGACTCTAGTCAAGATGATATGCCTGCTGTTTCTGCTACAGAACAGCCAATACCTACTGCTGTAATCTATAAGTGATTCTGTTGTTTCCTGTGATCAAAATCCTATAGTAAATAATCCTAATATCTCCTATACTTCGCCTTTATCTGCTGATTTTGTTACTCCTATTAATAATTATCCATTGGTCACTCGGTGAAGAGCAGCCACTTCATACATGTTCCCTTTTACAACATTATGCATTTATTACGATTTACATTTGAAATAACTTTTTTTACCCTTTACTTCTATATGCTGTATCAACCATCAAGTTAGTTCATATATCTTTACTGTCTTTATCTAAGATTATACTGTAGATTATATGATTCCACGTGCGTTGCACGGGTTACCGTAATAGTTATGTACTATTACGTAAAGAATATTAAAAGTAACTTTAAGTTTAATTTAATCTTATAAAATAAGTTTATAAGACGAATTTGTATTTATTTATAAATTATTAAAAGATTTTTTTTAGTTGATGTGGAATTTTTAATATTTTTTTCATAAAATTTTTTAACTTGTGTGTGAGACTATATATATAAGAGTGGTCTGATAACAACATATAAGAAAGAAGACCTTAATATCTTAAGGTTTATATCTAAGTGTGAGTCTAAGTTCCACATTGAATAAGAATGAGAAAGTTGAGCAACCTATAAGAAAGAAGACCCGCAAACCCAATGTCTTAAGGTTTTGGTTTGAAGGTGGTGTCATTCCTTTGTATGGGTTTAGCTCAGTTCTCATTCTTGTGAGATATTCAGTTCCCATTCTTGTGAGATCTTCCCCAGTTTTTCCTCTCAGAGATTATCTAACAAACTTCCCCAATTTTCCTCTCAGATTACCCAACAAATAGGATCGAATCAAATTTGAAAATAAACGTGAAAATTAACTTCTTGTCCAAGTACTTCTAAGTAAAGACAATTAAAATTGGTTATTTCTTAGTAATATTGTAATTTAAATCTTAATACTCACAAAAATAATAATCGAATAGTTTAACATGTAAAGATAGTAATTTTTTTAATTATTCAATTAAAAATATTAATTAACAAATTAGAAATGCATTTTTTTTAAAAATATATATTTTTAAAAAATAGAAAGTAACAGAATGAAGTAAAAAAGAAAACAATCTGGTGATTGAACCTAACCATAATAGGTCAGCCATGCACCCTATAGATTTTAAATTTTCAAATTTATCATTTAGTGTAGTTTAAGATTTAGATTTTATGGACTATATAATTAAAAGTATTCCAAATTATATAATTAAGAAAGTGAAACACCAATATTTTTATATTTTAGAATATATAATTAGAAAAATAAAATATATATTTTTGAATTGTATAATTTAAAATACAAATTTATTTTTTGGATTATATCATCTGAAATGAAAAAAAATATTTTAAATTGTTTAATTTAGAATATAAATCTTTTATTCTAGAATATATAATATAAAATATAAAATAAAAATTACATTTCAAAATACAAATGCAAAATATAAATTGTATTTTGAAACGTACAATCAAAAATATAAAATTTATATTTCAGATTTTACGTATAAAGTACATTCTAAATTTTGTAAATCAAAGCAAGAACATTTTGTCTTTTCAGCACTCCATGGAGCGCATAATGCAGTGGCCATATCCCGATTGTCCATTTTGAAGGTTATTGTAGGTGAATATATTATTTTAATTATTAAAATTATTATTATTATTATTATAAGTGTTACTGATATTAATAAAATATTATTTTTATTGTTAAATTTGTTATCTCACATGAAATTTAGGGGATAGCATGTCACGTGACTCTCATATTAATTTATGTCTGCCACCGCAAAATCTCCTCACACAATGTGAAAAAAAATAGAAATTAGGGTTAGTGACGTTTCCTAAAAAATTTCGTTATTATTATGACGACAAACAAAAAAAGTATATTGTTGTACAAATTGTGACATAAATTACCATGCTTTTTAAGTGTACTTTTTGTGCACTTAGTTTGCTTTAAATTATTATTCCTTACTCTTTATAATCGTATAAATGTCATCCTTTTGTTTCTATAATTACAAATCATTCATTTTAATACCCATAAATATTATTTTAACTTTTATATGTAACACATTTTAATCTCTTTCAATTATACTGTCTAAAGTCAAATAATCTAAAACAAATTAAAATTATATTCATATTGATTAAAAAAACATTTTTAGTAAAAGGGAGATTTATTTAAAGATAGATGACAAGGAATAATTTTATCATATCATTATATATAAAAAAAAAACATTTTTTAGCTTTTCATAAAAAAAAAAAATGGGGTCACCTTAGCCCCCACACTTTTATTCCTGGCCTATGTGTAGGATAGGGTGACCTTGATTATGACCTAAAAGCTCTGCATTGCATATGCTTTTCAACGTGAACAGTACAAACCCCCACTACTTATACAATTACAATATTGTGGATTCCTTTCTTCGGTAACGTGAAATTTGTAACTAGTGCTTCTTAGTTTATTTATTGTGGTTATTTAAAGGCACGAGTTCCTTTTTAGTTAATATATATATTTCCCATCACCAATGAGTTAATATATATATTAATCAATTATAAAGAAAAAAATGTGTGATTGGTGAGACAGTAGAGGTTAGGTTTTTTCACTACTAGGACTTTAACTTATAAATTTAAAGGTTACGAGTCCCGAAGCATGATGTTTAATAAACATCTTAAAATGCTTCCTTAAACTCAGCATTTCGGTGTTTTTTTGCTTCCTTAAACAAAGCATCTTTGTATCATGTTTCTTTATTGTGCAATGAACTGCTGCTTCCATGGCAGCATCTCTATGTTTATTTGTGATTTATTACTTTATTAGATATTTATAAACAAATTCGGTGAATGATGTTTTGTTTTTCTTTCAAAGTTTGGTTTGGTAACGAATAAAGTATAGTTCAGTTTCATGCCTAATTATTATTATTATGGCAAATTTTCCTTTTTGGTTTGGCTATGCATAAAATATAATTAATTTCGAAGTTAAACTGAACATTTACACGTATAAGAATCTCAAAATAAAACATCTTTCACCAATCAAAATATACAAAATTATAAGTGTCTTACGAAAGTGCTCTATGAGATGGAGTTTGCAAGTGTACAACATAAGACATATTTCTATTATCTAACATCTATATTAATTAATTAAGAACATTTTTCAAGAATGCTCTATGTTAGTATCTTTTATTATTGTGAAATATTTTCTCTACAGCAAAATATTAGAATTCATATATATTTATTTGGATCTTGTAATTGAACAACTTATTTTAAAAAAGTTTTATGTATTTGTTTTATAGTTTTCTCCTTCTCCTAGTCTTCACTCCTTCACCTTTCCAATCCCTTTGTTAATTAAGTAATTAATTTGAATTTTTTTTTCATTTTTGTTTTTATTGTATGTTTCAAGTAATAAGTTCACACTTACAACCACAAACCACCCAGAACAATCATCTTAAGTAATTTCTTCGATATTATATCTTGTGGTGGATATCATTAACTCTTTTTTCTTCATTTCAACTTTCACTTTTTTTTTTATATCATTTAAGCTTTATTATTGTTGTATATGTTATGTGTTTGAATTGTTTTCATTTCAAAGAGAAGACAAAAACTCATTCAAATCAAAACCTTTCATACCAAGCTTGTAGTAAATATATTTGAAGGGATGCAATGCAAGATCTTTGTAGTTGAAAATGTTATTAGATCTTAACATTTTTCTTGAAGTAATGATCATCTTTGAAGACCTATAAAAAGGCGTCAAGATGAAGATGAAGAATAAAAAAAAATAAAAGTAGTATACAACCTTCTAATAGTCACTAGATTATAATCATTCTTTGTTATTAAGAAAAAAAAAGAAGTTTTTTGACCCTCCCTTTTCATGTATTTGACTTAGTTTTCACAATTGGTATAGAGCTCAGACTTTAAATGGTTGAACATTTAGTCATGTCTAGAGAAAAAGATTAGCATGGTAGGAATAGAAAGACATTTTCTAGTTGAGAGAATGTCTCTCACTAAACCACCAACCTTTCTAAGGGAAAAATATCCCTATCAGAATGATTACATGGAAATGTACATCAAATCTATACATTATCAACTGTGGACCATCATTACAAAAGGCAACATCAACATTAAAGTTCTTGAGGAAGATTGGACTCGATAATAGTTTACTTCATTCAGTTAAACAATGAAGCAAGGTATACCCTAATATTTGATTTTTCTAAAAATGAATAAAGAAAAGTTTGTAAGTTACAATAAAAGAGATTTGGAACCCTTGAAGATGAACTATGAAGAAAATAAGGATATGCAATTGAGGAAAGTTGTCACCCTCATAGATCGATATAAATCTTTCACCAAAATGGATGGTGAATCTCTTGGAAGGATTTAAATTATTATAAATGGTCTTGAAGCTTTAGGAGAAAACTTCTCAAAGGCCCATATAAACTTAAAGCTACTTGATAGTCTGTCTAAAGTTTGAGAACCTAAGATCACAATTGTGTGATCTAAAGAAGCTAACATGGGATAAGCTTTTAGGGATTTTTAGAGTGCAAGAAGTGCCGTTTTAGAATTGTGATCAGAAAGAGAGCCCAACAACGTCGAACAAGGGTCTATATGCAAAGTTTGCATCAAAGCATCTTCATAGTAGATGAGGAAAAACTAGAGTGTTGAGCACTCTAGAAGAAGAAAGTGATATTGCAGAAGTTGATATAGAAAAATCAATTGATAACGAAATATCATTAATGTCAAGAAAGTTCAAGTAGATGTTTAAAAGCAAGGGACAATGAAATAGAAGATTTGCCAACAAAAAGAAAGAGAACTTCAACAAGAAGATAAGAGACAAAGAAGGACAAGAAGTCATTTTTTATATGAATACAGTAAAACCAACACACATGATTGAAAACAGAGTGTACTTAAGAAAAAGCCTAGATTCAAGAAAAAGAGTTTAATGGTCACCTGAAAAGAGTCAGACACATGGTCAGACTCAAGATGTTATGTTGAACATGATAATCTTTGTCTAATGGCATATATTGAAAATAAGGTATCTTCTAATTCTAATTTCCTTTTAGAAATAGCATTAGACTCATCCTCTCATAGTTTGATGAAGAGGAAGATCTTCTTAATAGTTATAATAAAATCCTTGATAAGTATTTCAAACTAAACTGAAAGTTAAAAAAAATCTCTATTGAAAATCAAAAACTCAAGGTGAATTAATTGTGAATTAAATAAAGATGTATATCTTAAAAGAAACACATGAATCGGATATAGAGAAAATAAAATATATTGAAGATAAAGTGACATGTTACAAAATTGACTTTATAAAATTTATTGAAAGCTCTAAATACTATTTTTTTTTCAAATGCTAGACGTACATTTGATTGGTTTATTCTAACATATCATTCAAGGAGAAAAGTCTTTTGAGAAAAATATCAAGTTTCAGATACAAATACAAGCAACATCCAACCAAGACTAATAAAAATGATCCAAAATAATTTAAGTACCAAATATGCTCATAATCTCACTTAAATATGTGTTGTGTGGAAAGTGGTCCAAAACTAAACTAGTTCCTGGACATAGAATGCTTAACGAACATAAAAAAATATACATTTGTATTATTAAGAACAATAATTAATGCTTTGTCATTATACATTAGTATATTGTAGATTGAGAATGAGCTTAGTAGAAGAAGTCGTTTTCAAGTCATTCTTGATAGAATTTGAGTATGTTAAGCCGAGTTCATCATCTCACCCATGGCCGAGAATGATTCAAGTATGGCAAGTCCATAGTCGAGAACGATTCAAGAATGGCAAGCCAAGTTCATCACCTCACCTGAGGAATGGAGTTCATAAGCATGATTAGCAAGATTAAATACAAGTTTATGCCATCAATGGAGCTTATCATCATGGGCCTACCAATGGGCCTGATGAACAGTGGATTGACCCAATACCATTCCTATAAATAGGGAACACCTCCCAGGTATGATTACTATTCCTTTAACCACTCATCTTTAACAAAAAAACTGACTTAATCTTCGAAATGTCTTTGCAGGTACACTTCTTCCCTCAAGCCGAGAAGGAAGAGATGCTTGACTTTGTAGATTTCATCAAACCCTGAAGACCAACCAAGTACTTATAGTCAGTTCACGACTTTGTAGAATTCACCAAACCCTGAAAACCATCCAAATACTTGTAGTTAGTTCACAATCTTATCTAAATAATTATGCGCCTTTATCTCACCCTACTTTCTTTACCTAGAACAATTAATTTTAGACTTTTTTTTCCTTTTAGATTAGTCGTATATAAGTTGGTTTTAGATTTATATTTTTTCTTTTAATTTTAAATCGATTTAATGAAAAATTTGACTATTTTCTATTTTTCAAGTTTTTTTTTTATCGACAACAAAAAATTAATAAATAAGGGTAATGAGGTTATCTCAACCTATATACAAATGATTACTTAAGCCTAAAAAAAGAGACATAAGTAAATAGTACTTCAAAAAAGAAAAGCATGGAACTTAAAGTGCATCCTACAAAAGACCCCAAAAACATAAAGAGCTGCTGACGAGAGGCCAATGCTAACGTAAAATAGGGGAGCTATTACAAGGAAATATAGAAACTATACTAATCAACAAAACAGAAATGCTAAATGCCTTCTCAACTATGCCTTCGAACAACCACTACACAAAAGCAGGCCTACTCAAGCGAAATAGTTGCTGAAGTAATTCCAATCCAGACTTAAAGATTACCTGCACAAGAACAGAAAGCACAGTAGGCAGATAATAAATGAACTAACTACAAGGATAACCTTTACTTGATATAGATCGAATACCTTAAATTGTGTATCTTAATGATATATATCAATTTAATTCCACCCCTACTCCCCTAAGAAGACATTTTAATGCACAATAAAGGATCAATGCACCATTCTGAATAGCTGAAAACCACCTTGTCAAATTTAGCTTTAATAATAGCCTACGTTTTAACTTGTGCCAATGCAAACACCTCCATTGCGTCACATACCTTATTTCTAAAGAATATCTCATTCTTGTGATTCCATATTAAAGAGATAATGGTAAGCCAAACAATGCCTCTCATCCTAAATCCTTTCCTTACTACCCCTGTGTGGCAAAAACCCAAAAAGTAATCAATTGTCCTACAATGATGAACTGATTGGATCCAAAACCATTTGTTGCACATGTTCTAAATGAGACTCGACACATTACACGTAACTAATAGGTGTTCCACACTTTTTCATTACTATTGCACAAGCAGCATAGGGAGTTTTGCATATGTATCCCTACTCTACTTAGTCTATCTTTTGTTGGCAACCTGTCTTGGAATGTCCTTCATCCACAGATCAAGGAGGATTGTGTACTCTTCATTTTTCACATTTTATGATGCAGAGTATTGGCCCTCTACTCTCCCCAAATACAATATTATTGTATGCTTCCTTGACCGAATATATATCAGCACAAGTATCTCCCCACTCCCATACATCATCCACATCTTTGTTGGGCTTGCATTGTTGTATTTTTCCAACAAACTCCTCTACTATACTTTCTTTCCACTCAAATCACTCTCTCCTCCATCTTAAATTCCACACCCACTCTAAATCTTTCCAATCCCCTACCTGATCCAGTTTTTACATCTTTTGATTTGAGTTGGAATATAGTACGGGAAATGCTTCTTTAAGAGGTTTTTCAAATCTAGTGACATTTCTTTTGAATTCTTATATTATAATTTTCTATATAAAAATACACTTAGTAACAAAACATTAACATTAATCTTCCTTCTATTTTATAATTTTTCTTTTTTAAAATTTATTTCATTATCTTTGTGTTACAATGAGTTATTTAACAATATTTAAACTTTCATTAAGGCAATGAGGAAATTTAAAAAGTCTTATTAAAAAATAAATTGCAACAGTTTTAATTAGGTTTTCTTTAATTCTTTATATTATTATTTTACGAATAACAAATTAATAAGGATAAATATCAAAAGAATTCAAATATTATTTATTTACTTTAAATAGAAAATAGTTAATGCATATTTAATATCAATTCTTTCACTTGGTATTATTTCATTTTATTATTAAAAATTATTTTATTTATGTCTTAATTTGTTTTTATTTTCATATTATCATATATATATATATATATAAAGAAAATAATATTATCCATGTCGGTCCTTCTTTAAAGAATAGATTAAAACATTAAATTATTTCAAGATAAATATATCATTATACAGAACAAGTTAGTATCTATGCAAAAGAAATTTAACATAAAATGCAATGGTAACAATTGTATTATTTTAAACATCATTTCTTGGATTAGCATAATGGAATACTCAATACTCAATTACTGAAAAGAAGTAGACATTGATCTGAAGTTTGAAGAAATAGTGATATGTTATAGTATTCCTAAGCAGGTCATGATGGCACAAACAATGGTCCCAAAGGGTTGCAGCTAAAGCCACAGGAATGCCATTTTTTATGCCTTTATACATACTTTAATTTATCTTCAAAATCGAATCTGAACTTCCTCAGACAACCATCAAAGGATAAAAGGGTAAATAAACTTCACATTACATTAATGCATGCTTCTATGGTGGTGCTGCTTCCACCATCTCAACTTCATTCTATATAAACTCTTCCCAAATGACAAAGTCTTCATGGATCACAAAGTGAAAATGGTGATCAATACATTACCACCAAATGGGGGAAGTGGCACATTCAGCTACTCCAAAAACTCCTACTTTCAGGTACACACATCAATGTCTCATTATTCATCAACGAATATAATGTTTGTATGTGTGTATGAATGCATTCATTGTTAAGAGTTTCCAACATTCAACCATTTAAACTTTGAAGTTATTGTTACCCTTTAGTTTTGAATTTGAAACTTGGAAATTCTTAAACAGGTTTTGGAGTATATTTTCCTTTTCTTTCACACTTGATTTATGTGTGGAAGCTTTGAAAAAGTGCTGTATAAGATATTTGTGTCTTGATCTGTAAAATATAATTTTCCATTGAACTATAAGGTTGATGAGAAAGTACTTTGTCTACTATGTGGTTTCCCTTTTGGGATTCAGATTCAATGTAGGTGGAATGTAATGTTGATTCCTTGTATCAAGACTAATTATTACTACTTTTGATGTTACTGTTAACAGGAAAAGAAACATCAATTATTATTTTTTTTCAATATTTGAGTTTCCTTTTTAGAGTTTATATTTTCATCCCCACTTATTTATTATTTCTTATTTTGCTTCATTGTCTCACGTAATTTTAGAAAATAAAAAAGTAAAAATACATCCGTTCGATTGACAAATTAACTGAAACATAAATAAAACAGTTTTAAATTCCTATTTTTAATTTACATTTGTCAAAATTTCATTCATTGTTAGTGTCAATTTTCTCACAACTTAGGACAGATCCCAGATTTCCCAACGCATAAAATCGGCATAAAATGTCAAATGGTTGCTTCTAAATTGAAGTATTTTAATTGCTAGATAATTATTGGAACTTGAATCAAATAAAATATTATCACGACACCATCATGTTTCAGCAACTAGTATAAAAGTTTTGGACCTAATTGAGACACCACACAACTTGATAATCGCATATTCTCTTTCTTAAGTACTTTTTTAACTTTTCCATCTCATTTCTTCCATATACACAAATCACATGTATAATTAACATATTTGTCTCATATTATTATGCTCTAGCAACAAAAAGATTTGACACAGATTAAAAATATAGTTTTAATTCTTTTGGTACTCTTTTTCAACGAGAAATTGTGACATGATGAAGAAATAAGCAACAAAATTTGGTAGGAAATAGCGATGCAAATGTTGAAATGTGCCATTCTAAACAAAACTTGCTTATAGAAACGAAGTTCAAGTGTTGAAGAGAGTAAGATAGTAGAAGAAATTGTCCAGAAGCTGGATGTGGAAAAGTTAGCTTATGCTTCAAACATGATCATTCGTGTGGTGGATTTGGGATGTGCAACTGGTCCAAACACGTTCATGAGTGCACAAAAAGTGCTTGAAGCTATCAAACACAAATACCAAAGCCAATGTCCAAAGACTGAAACAAAACCAGAATTTCATGTGTTCTTCAATGACCTACCATCCAATGATTTCAACACCCTTTTCACCTCTTTGCCTCAAGATAGAAACTACTTTGCATCTGGGGTTCCTGGTTCTTTCTACAATCGGTTGTTTCCCCAATCATCCATTCATTTTGCATATTCAACTTATGCCCTCCATTTTCTTTCAAAGTCACCTGAAGTGGTGCAAGAGATGAACAACCCTGCTGCATGGAACAAAGGTAGAATTCACTACACAAGTGCTTCCAAGGAAGTGGTTGATGCATATGCAACTCAATTTGCCAAGGATGCAGGGAACTTCTTGGATGCTAGGGCTATGGAACTTGTGCCAGGTGGCATGTTGATCATAGTCATGCAAGGTGTTCCTAATGGCATGCCTTATTCTGACATAATCAATGGCATGCTATTTGATTGTATGGGATCTATCCTAATGGATCTTTCCAAGGAGGTAATCACCACTTAAATTCTTAAAACACAGTTCTTCTTCATTTCTTGCTTTCATCAGCTGCATGCATATCAGAATGAAAATAATTTGAATATTAACAACTTTTGCAATAAAAAAGAAAACAGAAAGAAAAGATAAAAAATGAAATGAAATATGTTATATGATATATAAGAAAAATAAGTATTAGAGAATAGTTATGTGGAATAATATTTTAAACATTTTCTGTTATATATATTTGCTTTAGCATGTATACCAAATGTAAAAAGTGAAATGAAAAAAATGACATTAACATTTATTTATTATTTAGTATGTTACAAATAGGTTGAAAGAGAACTGGTGTAAAATTGGTTTTATTTTATATTTCCTGTGCCCTTATTATTTTTTTTTTTTTTTGCAAGTAATAATGACAGAATGCTAGTAATAGTCAATATTTGATGTAGCAAAATAGAAGATTTACTTTAATCAATATTTAGTAATAATGACAGAATGGTAGTTAACCCTAGTATATATTATTTTTTTCACAGGGGCTATTTGATGAGTCTGAAGTTGATTCCTTCAATTTTCCTTACTATGCACCAAGTCCAGAGGACATGAAAAAACTGATAGAAATGAATGGAAGGTTTAGCATTGAAAGAATGGAGCTAACAGATCCAGCACCATGGTTAAAGAGCATGGAACAAGTAATACCTGAATGGATACTTCATGTGAGGGCTGCAATGGAAGCAATTTTCACCACACACTTTGGAAATGAAGCCACACATCAAATGTTCCAACGCCTAACCAAACAACTCTTAGACAAATGTGAACTGCTGGAAACAAAATACAGGGACAAAATTCAATTTTTTATTGTTTTAAAGAAAAAGGAGTGAGTGTACTTTAATTTTTGTAACAGAAATTAAACCATCTTTTAGGTTTTGCATGGTTTAATCTTGCTTTTGTTAACTTAAATGATGTAATTTTTTTTTCTATTTCATAGTGGGTGAGTCAAGCACGTTCATCTTTGTACTTTGTTTTTCTCCAAAATAGATTGCCTTCTAAGTTTTTTTTTCTTCGATAATTGCACTCCAATAATTCAACAAGTTGATAATATTTTACTAGATTTTCTTTCTACTTTTCTGCAGGATGATTCCGTTTTCAATAAAGAAAACACTTAATTGCATTCAATTTTACTAATTCCTTAATACTTTTTAAGAACACAAGACAAAAAGTACTACAGTCAAAGATCAAACATTAATTAAAGTTAGGGTAGTTTACTAAAAGTGTTATTATAAATGAAGTAAAAAAATTAAAAAAAATTGCTTAAAAATGTTTTTTTATGACTTACAAATGAAAACAAATGCAGTGTAGCTTTTCAAATGGCATGTAAAAATGGTGGGAAACTAAGCATAACACCACAAATATTATGAGAATGAAGCTAAAGCTATAGTTGTAGATACAAACCTGGCTCCTTAAATTTGCACTCTCATCAAATCAAGAGTTCAATTTGATGCAAATTTCAAGAAAAATAAACTTCATTAACATGTCATTATATCTATGATCAATGAATTTAACAACGCAAAATTATTTCAAATTAAATAATGATTTAAGAAATTAATTAATTCAATAATTTATTTTATTTGACTTTATCATTCACAACGAAAGAAAAAAGTCATCATCAAATCAGTGTGCACTACGAGAAGTCAGATAATAGAAGAAAAAGAGGTCTTATTCGTTTTCTTTCTTCATAGTGTATGAAATGTCTATGCTCAAAGCATATGTCCTGGAAAATTAAAAAAAAAAAGGACACCAGGCTGAAAAAATAACTGCGGTTCATAACTTTGGTTCAATGAAAGTTGTTACTGTTAATATATAAGAATCAAATTTAGTGGGACACTTTTAGTTTAACACAAACAAATAGGATATACTCTTTTGTAACTGTGTAATATATTAAAGAGATTAAATCTGTATTTTCAATTATAACTTCAGACTTACTTATGAAAGAAAAGTTTTGTTAATGTAGAAAATTCAAAAAGATGAGTACTAATTATGTTTGGTTCCTTGATTCTATGATGTACTAGGAAGAATTATAGGTAGCTAACTCGAAAGATGCAATCTAATAAATCTTGAGCCATGAACTGACACATATATAATATATTTCATTTTACACCATTTTTTTAATAAAATATTATATATCAATAAAATGATAATATATATAAGCGTCAAATTAGTGTAGTATCAAAGTATATGACTCTTTCAATAATTTACGTTCAACGTAATTCTTATCAAACATATGAACAATTTGAAGTTTTGACATTTGGAACAAGTTGCTTTGGACTCATTTCTGAGTAGCTTATGAATGTTTTCATTCCACTGTGGGGATTCTACTTAAAGTTCAAGTTGTTCACATTAAAATATATTAAGGTCTCTCCCATTTGAGAAGTTAGAAGTACCGACATGCATGCAATATTACGCATATAAAAGACTTCAATAAGAGAATCAGCACGTGGAATTCAAAAGAGACTGTTCTATCAGAAAGCCCTAAGGCCACTTTTTTGTATTACCAATTGATTTCGAAGGACTCACCCTCGGTTTTGCTTTATTTTTGTTAATGTTGACAATTTCCTCTCTCCTTTTAGGTAAACCAAAAGCAAAGCGGGCATTTGAATAATGTCAAGGAGCAAAATAGTAGGATTTTCCATAATAAAAAAAAAATTACTATAGTTAAATAGAACTAAAAGTACAACCCAACCTCAAATTTCTTCAATTTCTTCAAGTATATATATATATATAACAGATAGAATTCGAGGATGATCTCACAAAAATGAGACAAAAGTCAATCCATATAAGAGAATGACGTCATTTTCAATCCAAAATCTTAAGGCATTAGGTGTGTGGGTTTTCTTTTTTATATGTTGTTCTACAATCTCATTTCTACTCAACGTGGGACTTAGACTCACACTTAACAATCTCCTCCTCAAGTGAGAGTCTCTTCACACATTGGTACACTCTCCTCTTGAGTAGAAGCATTTTCAAATACGAGTACCTCACTCACAAACGATCCTCACTTGTACCGTCATTTACACACTTAAACAGGATACGCTTCCCAAGACTTTCGATACAAGCTCAAATTGTATTCACCCAAGCCGCAAACCTAGCTCTGATACCACTTGCTGGAAGAATCCGAGGGGAGAAACCAAAGAGATCTCACAAGAATAAGACAAGAGCCAATCCATATAAGGGAATGACGTCACCTTCAACTCAAAACCTTAAGACATTGGATTTGTAGGTCTTCTTTATTATATACTACTCTACAATTTTATTTTTACTCAATGTGAGACTTAGACTCACACTTAAATATATAACAATATATATATATATATATAAAAGGAAATACTAAGTACTCCAACCCATGTATAAATAAAATTAAAATACTTTACACAAGATAAGATGTATTAACCTTTGCGAAAAATAAATAACTTTAAATGTTGTCACTGTCACACAAATATCTTACCTCTAGACACATGATGGAGAAGCATCTGATTATCCCAGATATAACATTAATGTCTTCACATGATGATAAGCATCATCCATCATTTTGATGACACACCAAGAAATAACATACTAATGCTATTTGATGATTAAAAACCAGCTTTTATATTTAGTGAGTAAAATTATTTTCTATCTTCTAGTATTTCTGTCTCCACTACTTCGAAAGTGAATGAATGTTCGAAAATTTTACTTTCTTTACTTTAAAAAATAATAATAAATATACAATATATATTATTTTTTTAGGAGCATTATATCCATTTCTTCTAAAATATCTTATAAAATACTGAACAGAGCCATTCATTCAAGTAGTATATTATACCATACCTATTCTACATTATACATATGTCTCTAACAAAAAAATAACTACATACTATGAAACTTCTCCAAACTGATTTAATCCTTCTGCCAGGAAAAATAAAAAAGCAAAACAAACTTGTAACTGAGTCAAATGTGTATACAGGCAAAACCAGGTGAGTAGGGTTTATTCTGCTGCATTATTTCATGTAATGATTAACTAAATTCTTTTTGTTGGGAAACATATTTCGACTTTTCCCCAGATTTTACTTTCTTGCTATTATTGTGCCTGTAGTCTTTTAAACGGTTAGTTAATGGTATTGGTTGTTTCTGGGGAGGTAGCTCCCATTTTTTCAATAAAAGTGGAATAAATAATTATGAAAAAAACTTATACTTAACCGTTAGATTAAAAGGAATTAAGATTAAAATAATGAATAATAACTTATATATATATATATATATATATATATATATATATATATATATCCATTTTATTGTTATATAAACAAAGTTAAAATACCTAATTAACCTAATAAATGAAATAACACAAACTGACTTGAGCTACTTTTAGAGTTTAAATACTTTTGTCGATGAATCAAGGTAATAATTCAAGATGTGCATGCATTTGGAAGTAAGGTTTTAAATTGTAAGCTATGAATATTAATTATAAGTGATGTTCTTAATACACATTGATATGATACTATATATTCTAAATTATGGACATATGGGTACGAAAGATTCTTATCTTAATATAAGTTTATGTTGCAACAGAACTAAGCAGAGTAGTTTGTGTTTCCTACTTTCCTTCAATGTGGAGATGGGGAATTTCATATGGTGTGGACCGCTAAAGTTATCATATAATAGATTAAAGAAGGATCTTGGGAGTTTGAACTTAATAACCAACAACCAAAGATTTTGTTGTTTCTGGTGGGTTCACATTGAAGCACATGCAAATCCAACTTTTGATTCTATATATATAATGTCATTCCGTACATAGTATAACATGCTATACCCTATTTTTCTAGCTACGGATTGTAGGGTGGGGCTTATTGCTTTGAACCAAGAGGACATTATGTTCATATATTCAATGTTTGGTTTGGCTTAAACAAGCTCAAAGTTTGAAAGAGACTCCTTAACTTTAACAAAAGAAACTCACAATAGCTTAATTTGTTACTAAATTAGTGCAATGCATTACTTATATGGACGGATAGATGAGAGAGTGAAGAGTAACTGTGTTTATTTATTAATTTAGGAACGGGTTGATATTGCTAAGAATTGACATAAGTTAATTGGCAAAAGTTTATTTATAAGAAATTTTCTAAGATATTATTTTCTAATAACATAAGTTAATTAATTGCATGAGAAAAAAATACTTTTCGATGTTTTCTAAAACTAAATTGTTTTGGATTTGATTACAAAAAATAGTTTTGGTAGGATGAACATAGTATTAACATTTAAATTTATTTTCATTTTTATACGAATTATCTTTAATTCTAAGACTTTTGAGTTAGAATGTGATGCATTAAAGTAGGTATAGTGTAATTTGGTCGCAAGGAGGTTATTTTATTATTTATTTTAGTGAAATATTTTATGACATCTCTCAACTACTCAACACCTAACAAAGAACTCTATGCTCTTTTGAGGACTCTTCAAACTTGGAAACAATATTTAGTATCCAAATAATTTATCATTCATAGTGACATGCAAATTGGATGAAGTTCTTGAATCAATTTCCTTATGTCATTAAATACAAGAAAGGCAAGGCCAATATGATGTATTATCCCTAAGGCACATTTTATTTTCAAAATTGGAGACCTAAATTCTTGGATTTGAACACATACCTTAGTTGTATGTTCAAGAATTTGATTCTCTTCCACCTTTGCTAGTTGTCAACATATAACACAAGTGGGTTTCTATGTATCTAAAGGATATTTGTTTAAAAAAAAACTTTGTAGACCATAAGGATCACATAAAAAACACCTTGTAAAAGAGACACATGAAAGAGGCTTCATTGGGCACTTTGAAGTTGATAAGACTCTAAGTTTGCTTAAAGTGAAATTCTTTTGGTCCACATGAGAAAAGGTGACATTGTTATAGTTGTTTTGCATGAATCCAAGTCTAAAACAATGCCTCATAAACTTTATACTCATTTACTTGTAGCCTATGCTCCTCATAAATACATTAGTATGAATTTTACCCTTGGTCTACTCAGAACCTAAAAGGGTTCCATCTTTGTAGTATTGGACCGTTTTAGCAAGATGACACACTTTATACTCTATCACAAAGTTGATGATGCAAGCAAAATAGCCAAACTCTTATTTCAAGAAGTGGTTTGACTTAATGGGCTACTGAAGATAATAATGTCAAATCGAAACCTCAAGTTCATTAACCATTTCTAGAGGACACTTAACAAATCTTGGGATGAGTAACTTTCCCATATTGAGTTTGCAAATAACATAGTAATCTATAAGACTACTAGATCACTTCCTTTGAGGTTGTGTATGGTTTTAATCCTCTCATTTTTAGACTTAGTATCTCTTCCTAATTTTCATAATTTTATACACAAGGAAGAGGTATCCAAGATTAAATCTATAAAGAAACTTCATAGCGGAGTTAGAAGTCAAATACAACAACAAACAAAGAGATACAAAAACAAAACAATAAGGGGAAGATGGAAGTTATATTTGAGAAAGGGGATTGAGTTTAGCTTCACTTGCAGAAAGACAAATTTCATAAATAAAGGAAGTCTAAACTCCACTCCAAGAGTGATGGTCCCTTCCAAGTCCTCAAGAGAGTAAATGATAATGCATATAGGTTAGATCTGCCTAAAGAGTCTAAAGTGAATGTCATGATCATATTTCTTTTGCATGTGGTAATGATGATGAGGCAAACTCTCAAGATATGAGGACAAAACCTTTTTAAAAGGGAGAGATAATGGAATATCCTTAGTTAAGGGACCAACCATCAAGGTTATGACTCGAAGGATTCAAGAAGATTAGGTTTCCACTAACTTTAAGAGACCCAACCTACTATCATCATGGGCCAAGTCTTAATTTGAAATATATTGTATAGAGTATAATAGGATATCTTTGGGCCCTGTATTTTTGCAAGTAATAGGACATTTGGACCTTGTATTTGGGCGAAGTAGTAAGACATTTGTACCTTGTATTCAGGCCAAGCAAAGTAAGTATTTGAGTGTGTATTTTGACCTAATGTAGATTAGGGTTATATTTAAGTTAGAGGAGTCTTGCTAGGATTTCAATCGGACTCAAACAAGCCCAAGAAAAACCCTAGAAACCCAAGTAAGAGGATAGACGAATGCTTTAAATGTTTTGAGCATATGCTCAAGTGTGGAAAACATGAGTGGACAAGTGACACTTGATCCACTTCATGCATCACTTTTCTAAGGGATTTGAATTTGAAATCCCTTCAAAAATTTCAAAATTCTTTTTTGGGTTGGTTTGTGGTTGTTTGACATAAAAGAGGGCCAAAAGAATTTCATGACACTTTTAGGCATGGAAATTACCAAAGCTGGCAAAGTTGAAAATCAAGTCATGATGACTTGGTTTTGTACCCGATACATATTCACATTCTTTTTGATCCATTTCTTATCGTTTTTCATCAATACGACTCAAAACTGTTCTAGTCAAAATTTCATGACTTTCAGCACGAAAACCTGCCGAAGTTGGAAATTAGCTCAAGATGACTAGGTTTTGCACTCAAACATTTCTCACATCATTTTTGGTCAATTTGTTGTTATTTTTCATCAATACGGTTGAAAAATGTTTCGATCAAAATTTCATGACTTTTGGCACAAAAGCTTGCCAAACTTGCAAACGAACTGAAAATGATTTGGTTTTTCCCAAAAACTTTCAAACATACTTTTTTGGGTCGATTTGTGGTTGTTTGACATAAAAGAAAGTAAAAAAAAACCAAAGCTGGCAAAGTTGAAAACCAAGCCAAGATGACTTAGTTTTGCACCTAAAACATACATGCATTCTTTTTGGTCCATTTTTTATTATTTTCCATCAGTACAACTAAAAAATATTTTGGTCAAAACTTCATGACTTTTGACACAGAAACATACCGAAGTTGGAAATCACCCCAATATAGGGGAGATTAGAACCCGTTTACCTGTAAAGATGTAGAATACTCATTTCTAGAAAAGTTTAAAACTCGTACCTGGAGGGGTGTTGAATACTCATTCCTAAAGAGGTGTTAAAGCTCGTTTAGTAAAAGATCTTAAGCAGTGTGCTTAAAGAGACTGAAACAGTATAAATTTGTGTCTACTTCTCTCTTCTCTATGCTTTATTAGACGCTACCTTTATTTTGTTTATAATTCACAATTTGAGTTTAAACTCCATTCAACCCCCCTTCTTCTGGAGCCAATTACACCTTAAGAAAAGGATATCTTTGGGCTTTGCATTTGGCCCAAGTAAAGTAAGTATTTGACTATGTATTTTGGCCTAATGTAGATTAGGGTCAGAGGAGTCTTGGTAGGATTTCAGTCGGGCTCACATAGACTCAATAGAAACCCTAGTAGACCAAGCAAGATGATAGGCGAATGTTTTACATGTTTTGAGCACATGCTCAAATGTGGAAAGCATGAGTGGATGTGGCACTTGATCCACTTCATGCACCACTTGAAATCCCCTCTCATTTTGAGATTCAGGGTTAGTCGCAACTCCTAGATATATGATCCTTCACCACTTGTAATTCTCACTTTTGAATGAATAGAGATATGATGTAGATTTTGACCTCACTTGTTCCAAGAGTCTCCTTTAAAGAGAATCCTGAACATGATTATTCCAAACCTTCTTCTTAGAGAGTTGGTCTCACCGCTCCCTTCTAGGTTTCTTCTCATAAATTCACCTCAAACCATTGAATCTCACAAATTCTAAGCTTTCGCATTCATTCCAATTCCATTTCATACATTGAAGAAGCAAGATCAATGTTATCAAATGTATAGTCAATAATAATCATGCAGATTTTTTACTGCCAATAGACAAGAAAATATTTATAAAAATTGATATGGACAAGTTGTCAGCTTAGAAGGTCTCATGCCTTATGACAATCGAGGAAGATCATTGGGTCTGACATCGAAAGTATGGTTATGCAAGTCTCAGACTACTTTCAAAACTACAAAAATGAAGTCTTCTTAAGGATCCAACACCATGTAATTTTGATTAAGTGCTAAGAATTACAAACCATAAAACATGAATATTGCATCATCTGTAAGATGAATGGTTTCAACAATAGATAATGTAAACCACAAGTCTTTAGATCGGTAGATAATACAACAATGTGTGGTATTTTCTTACTTTGATAAAAGCACTCTCAGATTTTATGATACACGCATGTAATATTGTACTATTTGAACCTGCATATATGTGCGCGTTTATTATTTGGATGCAGGAAATGTCCAACATCTTCATCTATCAAAGAGATCCATTAAAGATGCAAATTAAAGTTAATATCAAATGATATATTAGGAAAAGAGTTAAAAGTTATTTTCTTTATCAATCTACTAACATAGAATAATTCATTTCTAATCCAACAATTTATTATATATGATATGCACTTTTACCGTAAATTGATGCAATATTATCTAAAAAAATAAACGTTGTCAGTCATCAAGAACTTTGCAACTGAGAAAGAACACAAGTTAAAATTACATGAAATCAATCAAATATAACACATTAGAAAAGATCAAACTTTCTTAAGTTAAAATGACATATACGAGCCTCTTATCTATTCTACGCTACATTTGCTTGACTCAGGTTAAGTTAAAATGAAAGTTTAAAAAACTTTATCTTAAATATTTAATTTAGATTATGTCTACCGAAAGTTAGAAAAACTACCGACTTATCACTTAAATGAAAAATTAAAGCTGCTTTAAGAGTTAGACAACTACTAACTTATCACTCAAACTTGATTTTAAGTCTAAATCACAAGTACTATATTACAAACATTAAGACAGTAAATCGAATTATAATTCAAAACCAAAAAATTATTGAAAGAAATTTCACTGTACATCAAATTCTCACATCTGGAGTTGGGACATTATTTGAATTTTGAAAGGTAGTTTGTTAACCAAGAGGGCTCAAAGTACAAAGCACACTTACTCCTTTCTCTGTAATACAACAAAAAGTTGTATTTTGTCTCTGTATTTTGTTTCTAGTACTTCACGTTTGTCTAACAAGTGTTTGGTTAAACGTTGGAACATTTCATGAGTGACTTCGTTTCCAAAGTGTCTGCTGAAAATTGCCTCCATTACAACCCTCACATGAATTATCCAATCAGGTATTACTTTTTCTATACTCTTTAACCCTGGTATTGGATTTGTTAACTCCATTCTTTCAATGCTAAATCTCCCATTCCTTTCTACCACCTTTCTCATCTCCTCTGGACTTGAGGCATAGTATGGAAAATTGAAGGAATCAATTTCAGATTCATCAAACAACCCCTTTGAAAAAAAAAAGCATATTAGAGTTAATTAATAATTAACCTCTCCAAACTGTTTTCTAAGATAAGGTTTATCCAATTTTATAAGTTTTATTTAAGCCATAGTTTAGCCCATGCATCAATATTTAACCACAAAAATGGTTTATAAAATTATGTTTGACCAACATCTATCATATGTCTAATTGATACAATACTAAATACACACCTTCCACTCTATAATTAAGGAAACATAGCCCAAAGAAACTGCACCTTAAAATAGGTCATGATTGTTCCTAATTAAGAAAACTTTTCTTCAATTTTCATTCTTTTTTCTTTGTATATTTCAACTCCTTCTCATCAAACTTACAGTGAGAGCTAACATTAATCCATTGACACACAATGCAAATATATAACTTATTTTTTCTATTTTATTGCACAGTACTCATTTCATTTCATATTTTTCACTTCCTCTCCTTCTATCTTTTATTATAAAATTTATCTTCATAAATTTAAACAGAAATAAAATTTAAATTATTTATATTTCCATATAGATGCAGACAGAAATTACTATATAACTCAAGCCCATATGATTCAATATTCCAATTTTTATATACAATATTGATGCATATAACAGTTAAGTATCATCAAATAGTTTATACAATGACTTTTAGATGAAGACAAGAAGTGAAAAAGCAGTTTAATCACCTCCTTTGAAAGGTCCATGAGGATAGATCCCATGCAATCAAATAGCATGCCATTTATGACCTCAGAATAAGGCATGCCACTAGGAACACCTGGCATCACTATGACCAACATGCCACCAGGGACTAACTCCATAGCCCTAGCATCCAAGAACTTTCCAACATCCTCAGCAAACTGATTTGCATATGCATCAACCACTTCCTTGGAAGCACCTGAGTGGTGAATTCTTCCTTTGTTCCATGCAGGACTGTTCATTTCTTGCAACACTTCTGGCGACTTTGAAAGAAAATGGAGGGCTAAAGTGGTGTGTGCAAAATGAATAGTTGACTTGGGAAACAAACGGTTGTAGAAAGAACCAGGAACCCCAGATGCAAAGTAGCTTCTATCTTGGGGCAAGGAGGTGAAAAGGGTGTTGAAATCGTTGGATGGTAGATCGTTGAAGAAGACATGAAATTCTGGTTTTGTTTCGGTGTTTGGACATTGGCTTTGGTACTTGTCTTTTATGGCTTCCACCACATTGTGTGCATTCATGAAGGTGTTTGGACCAGTGGCACACCCCAAATCAGCAATGCGAATGATCATGTTGGAAGCAGAAGCTAGTGTTTTCACATCCAGCTTCTTCTGGATCTCTTCTTTGATCTTACTCTCTTCAACTCCTAAACTTTGTTTCTGCAAAAACACATTTCTTCAGAGGTCTTGCTCACAATCATTCATATTGATCACTCACTCTACCATACTCCTTTTAATGTTTGAAACAAATATATTGTTTTTTTTTTTATA